>Ga0209296_1000011_pt1 | contig 277834 bp, 228 predicted proteins | sample S_130206_EF_Meta_FD_187319 | JGI IMG/M metagenome (GOLD analysis project Ga0209296, IMG submission 187319) | Freshwater microbial communities from Lake Simoncouche, Canada to study carbon cycling - S_130206_EF_MetaG (SPAdes) (version 2) | ecosystem: Environmental > Aquatic > Freshwater > Lake ... | reverse complement strand
GACCTTGGCCGGAGGAGTCCTTCATCAGGCCGGTCTTGTTCTCGAAACGCCAGAAGCCGAGCGTGGATGGTTGCGCGTCCTCGGAGGTGTACAGCAGGCGCGCGTCCGGCAGAGCCCCGGCGCTCAGGCGGACATCGTCGATCACGCCGTGGAACGAGCCTTCGGGTTCGGCATGCTTGCCGCCGGGGTGGAACGGGTGCGTGCCGGTGTCGAGGCGGGCGAGTTGCCCGGCCACCTGGTCGTGCAGCAGCGGCTCGTCGTCATTCGCGAGGTCCTTGAGGGTGAAGGCCACGTGGCCCGGTCGACCGTCCTTGGCGAAGGTCAGTGCGGCCGCCACGTAGTAAGGTTTGTGCATCGTGAGCCGAAGGTTTGAGAAGTAGACCGCTTCGCCGAACTTGCCGTCGGCGAGGTCGCCGTGGCACTGCAACACCAGCACCATCGGGGCGCGGCGCGACTTCTGGCCGGTGATGCCGAACTGCCAGGAGGCTTCCTTCTTGCTGGTCACGCCTTGGGCGGCGATCGCGCGGACCGCCCCACTGTCGCTGACCGAGCGCGGTACGATGACCGCCTCGATGGTGAAGCCGTTCGCGAGGTCGAGGCGGGTGGTCCGTTCGGCCGTCAGGAGGTGCGGGTTGCCCGCCTCAAGGCGCAGCCCTTGGCCATCGCGGAAAGGCACTTTCTCGGGCGTGAACTCGAGGGCCGCCGCGGTCTGGGCCGTGGCGTCGGGCTTCTGCCCGCGGACCTCGGCGAGGAAGGCCAGCGCCCGGGCCGCCTCCGCCGAGGAGGGGTCGCGGGCGAAGAGCAGACGGTAGAGCCGGCGGACCTGGGCAGGCTCGTCGCCGGGGACTTCCTTCATGAGGCGGTCGGCCAAGGCCTCGCCGCGCTTGAGCATGAAGGGGCTATTCAGGAGCAATAATGATTGAATCGGGGTCGTGGTGACATCGCGCGAAGCCGCGCTGCCGAACCACTGCGGTGCGTCAAAGACGTCGGCCAGCGGGTCGCGGTTATTGCGCATGATGCGTGTGAAGATGCTGCGAATCGGCTCGCCGTACACCTGGCCAGGCCCCGCCCGTTTCTCCACCTTCAGTTCGCCGGTGGCGGCGAAGAGGGCGTCGCGGATCTGTTCGGCTTCCAGTCGCTGCGGCTGAAAGCGCCAGAGCAGGGTGTTCTGGGGGTCCTTGAGGTTGCCCGCGTTCGACTCGGGGTGGCGGGAGGATTGCCGGTAGGTCGCGCTCGTCAGGAGGAGGCGATGCATGGCCTTCTGGTCCCAGCCCTTCGCCATGAACTCCGCGGCGAGCCAATCCAGCAGCTCGGGGTGGGAGGGCGGTTCGCCGAGTCGCCCGAAGTCGCTCGCGTTTGGGGCCAAGCCACGCCGGAAGTAAAGCTGCCAGAGTCGGTTCATCGCGAGGCGGGCCGTGAACGGGTTGGCCGGCTCCGTCAACCAGCGCGCGAGCGCGGAGCGACGTCCCGTGGTTCGACCGTCAGCGGGTGGCGTGATTTGGGCGGGCGCGGCCGGGACCGTCGCGCTCAGCACCGAGAGGAATGCGGGCGGCACCACCGTCCCTTTCTTCGGAATCGTCGGGTCCAGCCCGATCGCGCCCGTCTCGGTCACGGCGAGCACCGTCGGGCGAGGGCTCGGTTTCTGGGCATCGGCCTCGGCCAGTTTCCGTTTCAGGTCGGCATGCTTGACGCTATCCTCGCCCTTGATGGAGCCATCGAGGCGGTTGAACTCGTAGTCGACCTGCCGCCAAGCGAGTGCGGCGACCTGGGTCTCCAGCGGGGAGCGGTCCACCGCCGGCTTGTGGAGCATCGCCTGCACGTCGTCGGGGAAGCGCTTCACGGCTTCTTTTTCAGCTTTTTCGCGATATTTCTTCTCCAGTTGCGCGAGGGCGGTCCGGGTCTCCGCGGTGCGCTTGTCCCAGGCGGCTTGTTTGGTCGCGTGGTCGGCCGCCTCCGCGGGGGTCCAGGCTGCGCGGTCCTCCACGGGTAGCACATTGGTGAAGAAACCACGGAGCGCGAAGTAATCGCGCTGCAGGATCGGGTCGAACTTATGGTCGTGGCAGCGGGCGCACTGCATCCCCGCACCGAGGAAGACGTCGCCCGTCGTGTCGGTCAGGTCGTTCAGGATCGTCTCCCATTGGCCCCGCGCGTCACGGTTGTTGTACTCGTAGATCCAGTGACGGAGGTAGCCCGTCGCCGTCAATGCAGCCGGGTCGCCGGGGAAGAGCTCGTCGCCCGCCAACTGCTCCTGCACGAAGCGGTCATAGGGCTTGTTCGTGTTGAAGGCCTCGATGACATAGTCGCGGTAGCGCCACGCCGTCGGGCGGAAATCATCGATGCGGAAGCCGTCGCTGTCGGCGTAGCGCACCAGGTCGAGCCAGGCGCGGGCTTGCCGTTCGCCATAGGCGGGGGAGGCGAGCAGCCGGTCGACCAGTTTCTCATAGGCCAGCGGGTCCGGGTCGGCGACGAAGGCCTCCACCTCGGCCGGGGTCGGCGGTAGGCCCGTCACGTCGAAGCTCGCCCGGCGGATTAAGGTCGCCCGTTCGGCGGGCGGCGCGGGCGCGAGACCGGCCTGGCTCCGGCGGGCGTCGACGAAACGATCGATCGGGTTGGTCGTATTTCCGGCCGGCGGTTCGACGCGCTGGATCGGTTGATAGGCCCACCAGGCCCGTTCCTTGGCGCCGATGGTGCCGGGTAGGTATTTGGCCGCGCCCTTCGCCGTGGCTCGGCTCGCCGGCCAGTTTGCCCCGGTCTGGACCCAGTCGGTGAGCAATCGGACCTCCGCCGTCGTGAGCCGATCGCCCTTCGGGGGCATCATCTTCTCGGGGTCGGTCGAAAGGATGTTCCGGAGGAAGCGGCTCTTCTCCGGGTTGCCCGGGATGAGCGCGGCCCCGTCGTCGCCGCCGGCCAGTAGGCCGGCGAGGGAATCCATGACCAGACCGCCCTTGTTCTTGCCGGCGGCGTGACTGTGGCACTTGAAGCAACGCGCTTCCAGCAGGGCGACGGCCTTTTCAGCTTGCACCTCGTCCCCGGCTCGGGCGACAGCGGGCCCGGCGGCGAGGGCCATCAGGGCGAAGAAAAGGGGGACGGTCGGACGCACGGGCAGAGGGGCAGGCCTTTCATAAAGGCATTATGAACTATGAGTGCAAGCCGATGCCGAGAGTTCCGTCAGCGGAGGGACTGCTTCCAAGCCGGGTAATCCTTCGCCACCAGGTCGCGCGCGTATTCACCGAACCAACTGTAGCCGTTGCGCCGCTCGTAGCCGAGGTCGGCGAGGTTCGGCTTGGGGACGCCGTCCCGGTCGCAGACGAAGGGCTGGCCGGTCCGGAGGTCGTAGAAGCGTGCCCACAGGGCGGGAGCCTTGGGGTCGGCGGCCATCACGAGGTTGGACTTCCCGGCTTGGTCCGTTTCCTTGCGGAGGCGGCGGCCGGTGACCTTGTGAGCCTCGAACCAGCGCACGGCTCCCTCGATGGCGGCCTTCACCTCGGGCGAGGGGTTTTCCAAACTCATGAGTAGCCGGACGATGCCCACGGACTCGGCACCGCTGAAGGAGGGTAGTTCGTAGGCGCGGGCCTTGGCGGGGGCCAAGGTCACTTCGTCGTGTTGTGCACACCAGACGGTCGGCTGGCCGTCGACGATGATCTGGCACTTCAGGATGCAAGTGACGCCGAGGTCGAAGGCCTTGCGGCAGGCCTGGCGCGTCGGCGCCTCGAGGAACGTGTAGGTCGGTTCGGTGGCCACTTCACGCACCAAGCTAAGCACGCGCACCATGGTATCATCGTTGAAGGTGATGTGATCCCAGTAGCCCTGGCGCAGCGGGAAGAACTGCGGCCAGCCGCCGTTCGGGTACTGGGCGGAGAGCACGTAGGCCAGGCCGCGGTCGAACGACTGACGGTACTTGGCCTCCTTGGTCGCATTAAACATCCGCGCCATGAAGCGGAGTTCGTCCACGGTCGCCTTGTTATCGAAAGTCGGCACGAGCTTCGTGCGGTCGCCCGCGTAAGCCTTGCTGATGGTATCGGTGTTTTTGGGCCACCCGCCGGACGCGCACTGGAAACTTAGGACGATCGCTGCCACTTGGCTGGCCTCGGCCGAGGCGAACCAAGCCTCGGGGTGCCGGAGGAAACGCCGGACGCTTTCATCGGCGACGAGGGGCAGGTGAAGCCCGAGGCAGGTGAGGAGGAGCAGGGTGGGGCGCACGGCGGGCGGGTCGCCCAAGGGGTATCGGCCGTGGGTCGGGAGTAAACGCGTAAATGCCCCGGCCGCTTGCGGTTGTCTTCCGCCGGATATTCCGCTTGTTGGTCGGGGTGCCCTCGCCGCTCGTCCTTATCCTTGCTTCCGCGTCGCCTCGTCGCACGGAACTGCTGCGCGAAGCCGGCATTCCTCACTCCATCCAGGTGGCCGCGGTGACTGAGCACGAGGACCCGCGGACCGACCCGCGTGAGATGGTCCTGCATAATGCCCGGATCAAGGCCGCGGCGGTCTCGCGTCTCCACCCCGACGCCTTGGTGCTCGGTGCCGACACCACGGTGGCTCTCGGCGATCGTGCGTTGAACAAGCCAGCTGACCTCGCGGAGTCGCGGGCGATGCTCCGCCGCCTTTCCGGTCGGGAGCACACGGTCCATACGGGGATCTGCTTGCTCGCCCCGGCCCTCGGTATCGATGAGGTGCACGATGTGACGGCGTGGGTGCGATTCCGGAGCCTTTCCGACGAAGACATCACCCGTTACCAGTCCCTCGTGGATACCTTGGATAAGGCCGGGGCCTATGGTATCCAGCAAGGCAAGGAGATCATCATCGACGACTTTCAGCGGCCGATCTCCACGATCATGGGCTTACCCGTTGAGTTTGTGCACTCCCGCCTGCTTGCGCTCGGGGTCCTGGGGAGGCTCGTCGCATGAAGGCCGGCTGGCTATTGCTGCCGGTGTTGGCGCTGGCGCAGGTCCCATCGGTGAGCGGTGATGCCGAGCTCACTGGTATCGTCGGCGGTAAGCCGCTTGTCATCCGCACGACCTCCCGGCTGGCGGGCGCCATCGATTCGCTGAAGTGGGATGGGGTCGAATTCATCGATTCGCATGACCATGGCCGGCAGCTTCAGTCTGCGCTCAACGCGGACGTCGACGGGGTCTTCCATGTCGAGTGCTACAACCCGACCGAGGCTGGCTCCGTGGTCGATGCGTTGGGGCCGCGTTCGACCAGCCAGCTGGAGTTCCTCTCCGTCAAGGATGGCGTGCTCTCGACCCGGACGCGGATGGCTTATTGGCTTGATCCCGGAATGCGGTCGCACGGCCAGCTAGCCCAGAATCGCGAGGCGCTTTCCCAGCATCGCCTGAGCAAGTCGGTCCGTATTGGTCGGCCGGGCATGGAGCATGCCCTCGACTATCGCGTCACTTTCACCGTCCCGGCGGATCGCTCCCACCAGTTCCTACAGTTCGAGGCCTTGACCGGCTACATGCCGATGGCCTTTGGTCAGGAACTGCGTTTTGACGCCCGCACCTCGACTTTGCAGCCGCTCCCCCGGCAAGATGGCGAAATCGCCTCCCCGGTCGTCCTCTCGACGGCCTCGGGTTCCCATGCCATGGGCGTTTTCTCCCCGTCGCGTGGGCCGGTGGGCCAACTTGGCCCTGGTTATGGGCGGTTTCAATTCTCCCGGGAGCAGGTTGTGAAGTGGAATTGCGTCTTCCGCCTGCGTCAGGGGGCGCCGATCGCGCCTGGTGACCACACCTTCCAACTTTATGTGGTCGTGGGGACGCGTGAGGACTGCCGGCGCACCCTGACGGACTTGCACCGCGAGTTCGCCCCCCGCTGACCGACCTTGAAGTCGGGCCCGAGGGTGTTAACTTTCGGGGTGTGCAGGAAGAAACACGCAGCGACTTGCGGATCATGGCGTTCGCCGCCGGGGCTTCACTGCTCCTGCACGTGTTGCTCGTTCTCCTGACTCCCGCCCACTTCCAGACACGGCAGATCCTGCTCTTGCGCCCCTTGGAGGTGCAGCGTTCGACGGCAACGGTGCCCGACAGCCGGCTCGCGCCCTCCATGCGGCAGATTCCGATCGAGACCAATGCCCGGGCCAACCGGGAGGCGCCCGTCCTGCCGACGCCCTATGTGGCGGCACGCAACCAGCGGGCCGCCCAGCCGGTGCCGGAGAAAGCGCCCACTAAGTCCTTCTTGCCGGCTTCGCCCGGACAAGAGGAGACCGCCCTCCGCGTGGCCCAAGGAATCCCGAAGAGTCAGGAGGAGGCCGCCAAGATGTCGACGGAAGGCCAACCTGGCACCGCTTCTGCCGTGGCGGGCCTCATGCCGAAGGTCGGCCAAACCACCAAGCCTTCCCCCACGCTCGCACCGGCGGTGGATCCCGATCACCCGCGGGTCCGGGCGGCTCCAGCTGGTACGACCGGCATGCTGCTTCGGCGAAATACCGGGGTCAATCAGGCCGGTATGGTGGCTGTCGACGCGCGTTTCAGTAATTACGGCGACTATGCGCAGCGGATGAGGGAGGCGATCCAGTCGACCTGGTGGGATATCCTCTTCCGCGCCGGCATCCCAAATTACGAGAGGGGCACGGTGCTCGTGCGCTTCAAGTTGCACCGGGATGGTACCGTGACCGACCTCACCGTCGTGGAGACGAGTGTGCCCACGATGCAGACCTTTGCCTGCAAGGATGCGATCTCGGCTTGCGCCCCCTTTGATGCCTGGCGGCCTGACATGGTCGCGCTCTTCGGTGAAGAGGATGTTGTCACTTTCCGCTTCTATTATCAATGAAGGGTATGAGCGCGCTCGAATGGATCCCTTTTGGTCGTGGTGTGCGCGTCTTGGAGCAGCATCCTTGCGGGCTGTTTGCGGTCGAGAAACCTGACGGTATCTTGGCTCACCCCAATCCGGGCGAGCCCGTGGAAAAGGGCGAAGTGCTCATCGCGGGCAATTACTCCATGGAAGAGGAAGCTTTCCATGTGCGCGACGGCCAGGGCGGGATCCGCCGCGTTTACCTCCTCAATCGCCTCGACTCCCCTACCAGCGGCGTCCTCTTGCTTTGCTTGGACGAAGCGATTGCCAAACTCGTCCGGGAACTATTCGCCAAGTCTCAGGTCGCCAAGAAGTACCTCGCCCTGGTCCGCGGTCGGGGGCTGCGCACCCCCCGCGGCACTTGGCAGGATCAGCTGGTGAAGACCCGCGGCCCGGGTAATAGCGTCCGTTCCGCGGCTACCGAGGGGGGCGGGATGTCGGCGGTCACCCTCTACCAGTGGGAACGGTCGGCGACCGGCGATTTGCCGCTCTCCTTGCTGAGGTTGGAGCCGCGCACCGGCCGGACCCATCAATTGCGGGTGCAGACGGCCCAGCATGGCCACCCGATCCTGGGCGATCGCACTTACGGCGACTTTGATTTCAACAAGGCCGTGGGGACCGGCCGCGGTTTCAAGCGCCTGTTTCTCCACGCTTTCTCGACCGAGGTGACCTTTCCCTGGCAAGGAGCTACCGTGCGATTCGTCGCGACGGCACCGATGCCCCCGGAGTTCGAACGTGCCTTGAAAGGACCGGAGAGCGAAGGGGATGGGCCCCGCAAAAAGCCGTCCAGCCCGGTCGGCAAGCAGGTTTCGCCGCGGCTAAGGATCCGACTCTAACCTCAGGGAGTTCCCCAGGCTTTTTTTAGCACGGCCACCATGGCCGGGTCATGCGCTTCGAGTTCCTTCCGGTGGTAGGGGAAGAAGTCGTTCTGTCCGAAGAAGGCTTCGGTCGTCTCCGAGAAATATTCCATCGGGGTGGTCATCGCGTAGGCCTTGACGCCCTCGGTAATCTTGCCCTGCCAGTTCTTACGGCTGACGTTATCGTAAGACTTGTTGGCGACCGCTTGGTCGTAACAGGCCTTGATCTCTGGGTGGTTGAAGCCGAGCACCTGATCGTGGTAGGCATGGGCGAGTTCATGCAGGGTGAGCAGGGGCATGCGCAGCACTTCCTTGTCGAGGTTGGCGACGCCGGAGAATTCGACGCCCTTGACCATGGCGGGGTTGCGCCCGTTTTGCTTGAGCCAACCGGCCCCAGGGTGGTACTCGGCCCCGGCCCCCTTGCCGTAAGGGGGCGAGAGCCAAAGCGTGACTTTCTTGAGTTGAGCCACGGCCTTGGGCGGCACCAGACGTTCGACATCCTCCAATTGTTTACCGATGAGCAGGAGGCCTTTTTCGGTCTCAGCCTTTTTTTCCTCGGTCAAAAGTTCGACGCGAATCAGGACCGACCAGCCGCGAAGAAGGCGCGACTCGTAACGTAAGGCCGGGGTCTCGACGGAGCTGGGGGCGGGCGCGGACTTCACCGGTTCGGCGGCCAGCGCGGAGGTCAGGATGGCGAGCAAGAGGAGGTAGCGGGGCGGGGGGCGCATGCCCCAATCTCTACCCGTTGACCAGGGGCTAGCAAGGCTGACCTCAACCCTCCCCGCTCGGGTCGTAGAGCCCCTGTCGAATGACATAACGAATGACACCCGCGACATCATGCACCCCTAGTTTCCGCATCAAGTTGGTGCGGTGGTTCTCCGCTGTCTTCGTGCTGATGTTGAGTTTAGCCGCCACTTCCTTGCTGGTATGGCTCTTGGCCAGCAGGACGGCGATCTCGCGTTCGCGGTCGGTCAGGTTGATCCCCATTTGGTCTACCCGGGTCTCGGGGCTGTTCAGCGCCTCGACGAGGGCGCGGTTATACACTTCGCTAAACCAGGGTTCGCCCTCGGAAATCGCATCCATCGCTTTGCGGAGTTCGGAGAGCGGTGCGGACTTATTGACGAAACCGCGCACGCCTTCTTTCAGGAGGCCGCGAGCAAGTTGCTTTTCGGATTTACCGGAGAAGACCAGGACGCGCAATTCCGGGAGCGTGTTGCGGAGGCGATGCAAGACTTCGATGCCCGAGATGCCGGGCAGAAGGATATCCAAGATCAGGATGTCCGGTTTGAGCTTGAGGGCGAGTTCGACCCCTTCGGCGCCATCCGCCGTCGAGCCGATGACTTTGAATTTACCTCGACCTTCGAGCATCTCGGTGACGAGTTCCCGGATGGCGGTTTGGTCTTCGATGATGACCACGCTCTTGGTCTTCTGGGCCGGGGCTTTCATTTGCATGTTAGGTGTAGGCGATGGGAGGGTTCGGGTCGAACATTAACCAAGTAAATCACCTAATTAGAATTCTTTATTGGTAGGGTGTTTCCCTTAATGCAGGCGAATTTTTCAAGACGGGTTTTATTCATTAGTAGGGTCAACTAGACCTTGACGAACGAGGTAACGGACGAGGCCAGCCACATCCCGCACGCCCAGTTTGCGCATGAGGTTGGAGCGGTGGTTTTCGGCGGTCTTGATGCTCAGGCCCAGGCGGCCCGCGACTTCCTTGCTGCTGTGGCTGAGGCCGATGAGTAAGGCGATTTCGCGTTCGCGCGGCGTCAACTGCTCGATCTGTCGGTCGGTCTGCGCCCGGGGATTGGCCAAGGCCTCGCGGACCGTCTGCCCGAAGGCGTCATCGAACCAAGTGCCCCCGTGGCCGACCTTCTCGACCGCTTCCCGCAAGTCAGCGAACCGTTGTGACTTGTTGACGTACCCGTGGATGCCCTCCTGAACGAGACTCCGGATCACTTGCGTCTCTTGACGGGCCGAGAAGACGAGTACTTGGGTCCGGTCCGTGGCGCGGCGGAGCCGGCGCAGGAATTCGATACCGCTCATTCCCGGCATCTGGATGTCCAGCAGGACGAGGTCGGGTTTCTCCTTGGTCACCAGTTCAAGCCCCTCGCCGCCGGTCGCCACCGCGCCGACAATGGCATGCCCGCCTTGCCGCCCTAGTAACTCGACCAGCATCTCGCGGATGGCGGCTTGGTCTTCGATGATTGCGAGACGGAGCGGGCGCGTGGCGGGTGGATTGGTCGTCGCCGGCCGTAAGGCGAGGGGTCGAGTGACTCGGATTTTAACGCGGCGCGAATTCATGGGAGGAAGGCGTGAGGTGTCTCTGAATTTGCACCGCGCGAGGCAACGGAAACGGTGTGAGGTTCATTATCCATGAGAAGCTCCCGCGCCTTTGCTTTGCTCGCTGTCCTCTTTCTTTTGAGCGGCTTGGGCGCCCTCTGTTGCTTGGTTTGTCTTGGGCTGCCGCCCTCGCATGCGGAGGTCGCCGCGGCGCAGTCGCGACAGCGGCTACGTCGCGATGCCTTCGCCCTGCTCCAGCTGGCGCAAGCGGAGGTGCAGCAATGGGCGGGGGTGGATACTGTCGCCACCTCGATGGACGATGGGGTGATGCGGGTTGCCCGGTCCAGCGCGGCGGGGCTCGAGACGTTTCGCCTCGCGGGTGATCGCGTGGTGGATGGCGTCCGCTGGTCGTGGCGATGTGAGGATATCTCATGTCGCTATGACCTCGGGGGGGCGGCCGCCACGGCGGTCCAGTCATCCCGTTGGGCCCGGAGTCAAGTCGGGCGGCAGGCCATGGCCTCGGGGGAGGCGGCCGCTCCCGCTTCGCCCGCGGCTAAACTGGCCTGGCAGATGGACGATGAGGGGTTCTATCGCACCGCCATCGGTCGGGCGAACGTTGCCGGGACGGACTGGGGCGGGCGGGGATTGCTGACGGACCCTGTGCGTGGGGGCTGGCGACGGGACTTGGCTTCCGCGGAGGTGCTCTCCGCCCTGGTTGGTCCAGAAGTGACCGATGCTTTCAAGGTAGCTGATTTGCGGGAGGAGCGGGGGCTGGGGCTGGGGTTCTCCGTGGCTCGGGGACCTGCGGGCCAATTCCGACATCTCGCGCATGTCGCCGACCTTCGGCTGAGCTTCGGGGTTTTCAACGCACGTTCCGATGGTCGGCATCGGTTCCGCTTCCATGTCTCCGGGCTTCTTTGGAATCCCGCCTCGGCCCCCTTGCTCGCCGATTCTTCCGGTCAGCTTTACCTCCTCGAAGTGGTGGGCGCGCCGGAGATCACCGTTCGCAACTTAGATTCCGGCGCCGTGCTGTCGACTTGGCTGGATGCCTGTCCCGTCGCGGATTTTGGGATCTTCAATCAATACCCACGCGAGGCTGGCTTATGGTCTTGGTGTGAGGTGGAAGATGTGGCGCGCTACGGGATGGCTCGGCGGGGCTTGTTGCCTGGCGAGGCCTACGCCTTCCTCAGTCCGGCGCCCGCGGTCCAGCCGCAAGGTCTCTCGCGCGTCCTGGGTCGCGAAACCTGGCATTTGGAGTCGGCGGCGCATGGGCCGGGCTGGAAGCGGCCTTCGCCGCAGGTCTTCCTTCCGACGGATCGCATCGAGATCACTTGCCGTTTCCTTGCGCCGATGTCTTTCCGCTTCCGGCCCGCGGCGGGAGAGCCTGCGCGGGAAAAGCCGATCGCGGATTACCCTTCGCCGGTCGTGCATGAGATCAGCCAGGTTTGGTTCCCGGATTTTCGGCTCGAAGTCAGTGGGCGGGATTATTCGCGCGAGGACAGCGGAGGGTATACCATCGAGGAGCGACGGGCGTGCCTCCGGGTTTCGTGGGTACCCCGCGGCGTTGGGCAGCTGACCCATGCCGTGCGTTCGACCGAACTGCTTCGGACGCATTGGGATCTGTCCCGGCCAGAGGAGGCGGCGCAGTGGGTCGTGGGTGCGCCTTTGGCGGCTTCGCTGCTTCCCTTGGACTGGGCGGGGGCGTCCGGGGTCGGTGCTTTGCAGGATACGACGATCAACCAGCATCTGGCGAACACCCCGGGGGCTTATGCTGACCTTAGGCTTACTCCCTTACCAGGGTGGCCGTTGCCTTCGGTCGGTGCCTTGCGGCATCTGGCGGGCGCGATGGACTGGGCCCGACTCGATGACAGTTTTAATTCGGCCCCCCTCAAGGTTGCCGAGCCGGGGAGTTGGTCGGAGAACCCTCGCCTGACGCCTTGGGCGACCGCGACGCCCGTGGTCGCGGCCGACTGGTCGGTGAGTGGGCCGTTCAACGTCAATAGCACCGACCCGGATGCTTGGTGGGAACTTTTGCGAAGCTCGGGCTCGCCATGGCAGGTGCAAGCGGGCGGTCCCTTTCCAGGGTCGCCGTGGCACCGCCCGTTTTTCCCGACCCATCCGGCGGGCGCCCAGTTGGCGGCCTGGGCTGCCCGTGCGAGCCCCCAGTGGGTCGACGAGGCGCTGGTGGGATTGGCTGGGGTCGAGCTGGCCGAGGCCGCGGCGCGCCAGGGACTTCGGCTGCCGACCGATGCCGCCATGGGGGAGTTGGCACGCCAAGTGGTGCGTTTGGGTCCCGAGTGCGGCGCCCCTTTCCGTTCGCTCGAGGCCTTCGCCCGTTCGGGCTTATTGGATAAGGCGTTGGCGGCATCGCGGTTCAATGAGTTCGCTCCGGCGGGAGAGGACGTGGCGCCGATGGTGTTGCGCGGTGCGGACTTGCTGGAGTTATGGGCCCCTTTCCTGACCGTCCGGGGGGATACGGTCCGCGTGGTGGGGCAAGTGTCCTTTCAAGATCCCCGCACCCCTGGGTCGCTGCGAGTGGAGGCGGTCTTGCAACGTCAACCGGAGTCTCATGAAGTCGGGCGTTTTGGGCGGCGTTGGCGGGTAATTCGGGTGCGCCTTTTATAACCGGAAGGAGGCAGTCGGATTCTTGACTGTCCGGGTAAACCCGCCAAGGTTAGCGGCATGGAATCCAACCCGTTCATCGTCTCCCAGGCGCCGGCCTCCGATCGCGTCGCCTTCTTCAAGCGCACCTACCTGCATGTGGCGGGTGCTTTCGCGGCTTTCGGTGTTCTGCTGTACGCGTTCTTCGTGACCGATGTCGCCCGCTCCATCATGCAGGGTTTCGGCTCCATCATGAGCTCCATGGGCGGCTTCGGCATCCTGGTCGTCATGCTGATGTTCTGGGGTGGCACCTACGTCGCGCAGAAGCTGGCCGAGAACCGGGCTTCCCGTCCTTCCCAGTATCTCGGCTTGGGGCTCTACGTCGTCCTCGAAGCCATCATCTTTGTGCCCTTGATTGTCATGGTCGCCATCAAGACGGGCGGTAATCCCGGCGAGGTGCTCATTCCGGCCTGTGCCGTCACCGCCGCCCTCGTGGTTGGCCTGACCGTCGCCGTCTTCACGATGGGCATCGACTTCTCCTTCCTGCGCGTGGCCATCGTCATCGGCAGCTTCTGCGCCCTCGGTATCATCCTGGTCTCGATTTTCACCAACAGCGATCTGGGTAACTGGTTTTCGATCATCATGATCCTGCTGATGGCCACGGTCATTCTCTACCAGACCCAGGTGATCAAAGACAGCTGCGAGACCGACCAGCACGTCCTGGCCTCCTTCATCCTCTTCTCGGCCTTCGTCACGCTCCTCTTTTACGTCATCCGTCTCTTCGCTGGCCGTCGCGACTGACCTGGATCCTCTTTGTTTATGCGCTCTCTCTTCCTCCTCGTCCTGTCGCTGCTGGCCTCCGTCTCCTCCCTGTCGGCCCAAGGGAAGCTCCGCGAACTCCTGACGGCGAAGGCGCCCGAGGGGTTCGTCGAGCAGTCTTGGACGATTGAAGGTGTCAAGCGAACCGCCTTGGTGCGCGTCCCCAAGGACGCCAAGGGCCCGCTGGCGGTGGTCTTCTGCTGGCATGGCCATGGCGGCCGCGCCGCCCAAGCCGCTGGCCGCTGGGGGTATGAGCAGGCGGACACCACCTCGATCCTCGTGTTTCCGCAGGGCTTGCCGACCGTTTCGCCGCTGGTGGACAAGGAGGGCCGGATGCCGGGTTGGCAGACGGCTCTCGGCGGTGAGGGTGACCGGGACGTTCACCTCTTCGATGCCATGTTGGCCGACCTCCGGAAGGCGCAGTCCGTCGACGACCGTCGCATCTACTCGATGGGGCATTCCAACGGTGCGGCTTTCAGTTACCTGCTCTGGCAGGCGCGCCCGACGGTGCTCGCGGCGATCGGTTCCGTCGCCGGTGCCTTGCGCGGCGACGCCAAGGAGCTTGCCCCGATGCCGGTGATCCATGTCGCCGGGGAGAATGACCCCTTGGTGAAGTTCGCCTGGCAACAGGCGACCTTCGTCGCGGTCCGGCGTTTCAACCATTGCGAAGCGGCCGGTAAGCCATGGGCGAAAGAGGGTGTCCTGGAGGCCGCAATCTATGAATCGGACCGCGGCGCACCGCTGGTGACGGCGCTGCACGCCGGTGGCCACGAATACCCGAAGGGCTCCTCGGAGCTTATCGCCCGGTTCTTCAAGGCGCAGGTCCGGCCGGCCCGCTGACCTTGCGGGCGACGTAGAAGCGCGTCTCGCCGCAGAAGGCTCGGACGGCCGTGGACTCAGCGGCGACCTCGGAGCTGAGCGGGGAGGCCAGCACCTCGAAGCCGGCTTCCTGGAGTTCGGCGTAAGTCTCCGCCGCGGTGCTGCTATGCATGAAGACCGGGGAGGTGGACGTCTCGTGCCAACGGTCGCCCGGCGTCTCGTCGGGTGCTTGCTTCGCCCAGTGGGGGGCCAGCGCCCCTTTCACCCGGTCGGCGCCGGAGCCGAAGAAGATGCCCCTGGGGCGAAGCACGCGATGGATCGAGCGTAGGGCCCGGGCCCGATGGGCCGCATCTGGCAAGCACATCAGGCCGTTGAAGGCGTAGATGACGCCATCGAAACTCGCCTCCGGGTAGGTCAGGGCAGTGGCGTCTTGGAGTTCGGCGCGGGCGCCCCAGCCGGGTTGGGCTTGCTCCAGAACTCCTTGGGTCACCTCCACCATCGCCGCGGAGAAGTCCGTGGCCGTGACGTCAAGGTAGCCGCGTTGCAGGAGCCCGAGCGCGACGCGGCCGCCGCCGCAGCCGACTTCCAGCAGCCGGGCCGCCCGGTCAAAGTGCTCGGCGATGAGTTTTTCTTCCGATTGCCAGAGGCCGACTTTCAGCGCGGCCCGCCCGTACTCGACGGCGGTGGCGAGTTCCTGCCAGTGGGCTCGGGGGTCGCGGGGCATCGGTTTAGTCAGCCAAGCGAATCTTGCCAGCATGGCAATCTTCGGAACACTTGGCGGGATGTATCGCCTGTTTCTGGTGCTCGCCTGTCTCGGATTGGTCGCCTGCGACAATCAGACGCCGCGGCCGGCCGCGCCGGTGACCGAAGAGGCCGGCATCGAGGTGCGTTTTCCGCTCCGGTTGGGGGCGGTCGCCACCCGGCAGCGCCTAGCCGCCACCGAGCTCGAGAAGGCCCGCGGGCTGATGGGTACGCCCAGCCTGCCGGAGGACGAGGGGATGGTTTTTCTTTATCAGGAAGACCAGCAGATGCGTTTCTGGATGAAGGATACCCCGCTGGATCTGGATATCGCCTTTGTCGCGGCGGATGGGACCATCCTGGAGGTGCGGACGATGCAGGCCGGCGATACCAACACGACCGTGTCGGCCTCTGAACGCGTCCGCTTTTCGGTGGAGATGGCCGCCGGTTGGTTTGCCCGCCGGGGGGTGAAGCCCGGTGACAAGGTCGACTTGGCCGCGCTGCGGGCGGGCCTGACGGCCCGCGGGTTCGTCGCCTCCCGCTACGTACCCTGAGCCGTCAAAGGGAAAGCCAAAGCAAGCGGAGGCCGCAGGCGACGGCGAGCAGCGTGAGCAGCAGGGCGAGGGCCAGGCGTTCCGAGCGAGTCGTCCTAAATAGCATCATGCCTGGGGAGCCAGCCGCGCGGCGGCTTCGCGGAGAAACGCCGTGAGGCGGAGCAGGAAGAACGGGGAAGGGGAACCCTCGATCGGCCGCAAGGCTTGCTCGGCCGAGGCGATCTCGGCGTCGAGCCGGCGGAACGATTCGCGCCAAGTCTCGGCGGAGATGCAGGCCCGGGGCTCGTCGCCCCGGCGGAGTGCGACCAGAACGCCTGGGCCGGAGCGGTCGCGCTCGAGCAACATCGGCAGGGTCAATTTGCCGCTGGCGGCATCCGTCCCGAGCGTCTTTCCGGCCTTGGTGTCATCCTGGAGAAGGTCGACCAGATCATCGTAAATCTGATAGGCGATCCCGAGGTGCCGGCCGAATCGCGCGCAAGCCTCGATATGCCCCGCCGGGCGTTCGGCGAGCAGCGCCCCAACTCGACAGGCCCCCTCGAAGAGTTCGGCGGTCTTGAGGCGGATGTGACGGTAGTAGTCATCGAGGGAGATGCCATCGTTGCCCCGCGAGAACGTCTGGCAGACCTCGCCGGAGCACACTTCCCGGGAAGCTCTTGCGACGATGCGGCACAGTTCCGGGGTGGTGTATTCCGCTGCCAGCATCAAGGCGTGCGCAAAAAGGGCATCCCCGAAGAGGACGGCGGCATGGGCACCGTGGGTCTGGTTGGGGGTGTCCGCCCCATGTCGGGTGTCGGCGCCGTCGAGCACGTCGTCATGGACGAGCGTGGCAAGGTGGACGAGTTCGACGATGGCGGCGCCGCGGATCAAGGCGAGCGTCGGTGTTCCGCCGGCACCAGAGGCGAAGGCAAGGAGGGGGCGCAGTCTTTTGCCGGGGTGGGCCAGGACTTCGCGGACCATGGGTCGGACCTCGGGTTCGAAGGCCGCTTCCTGCTCTCGGAGGAAAGCCTCCAGCGCCAAAAAGTGGGCGTCGAGACCGGCATGGAGCGGAGTGGGCACCCGGGCAATTTGCCTAGGTGGCCCTTCCGGCGCAAGCGCAGGATGGCCCCGGCTTAAGGCGCGAATTTCGTCTCGGTAACCAGCGGGAGTTTGCCGGCCCCATCGCAATCCTTGCACGGGGTCCGCTTGTCCTCGATTTTTCCCTTCTGGGCTTCCCGGGTGAAACCAAGTCCGCCACAGGTCTTGCAATTGATTTTCTCGGTGGTGATGACGCTGAGTTCGGCTCCCTGGTTGACGGCGTCGACGAATTTCTGCATCGCGGCGGGCGATTCATCGACCGGCGTGCATTGCAGGAAGGCCTCGCGGCGGAGCGTGAGTTTCTTGCCCTCGAGCGGGGGGAATTTTGCGGTAAAGGTGAGCGCGATCATGCCGACATGCAGGCCGGTGCAACGTCCGGTGGCACCGAGCTCGGCGGGTTTTTCCAGGACGACGATGGCCAGGGAATCCTTGCCTTCCAGGAGCGGGTCGCCGTTGAGCGCCGGCCAAGTGGCTTTGGCGAGGTAGCGGTTCTCGCCCAGATCCTGGACGAGGGTGTAGCTGATCGGGGCCATGCAGCCCGGGGCTTTCGAGAAGGCGCCGGTCGCGCCATCGAGCAGGTGTTGGGTGCTGAAGACGGCGAAGAGCCGTTGCAATTCGCGCGTGGTCTCGAAGGCGAGCGGCTTGTTGATTTTGGCGAAGTGAAAGGTGCGGGTTTCCTTGGGGGTGGGCAGCCGGGGCGCACGGAAGGGGGTGATGGTCACCTGATCGGCGTCTTCTTCCTTGGCATCCTTCTCCGGCGTATCTTTGGGCTCCGCTTTCTTCATCTCGCCCTCGGGCACGGTCTTCTTTTCGTCCGCCGCCTTCTCGCTCATCACAGGTTTGACCTCGACGGTCTCGCCGGCCTTAGTCGCCTCCTTGGGGGCAGGGGTGGCCTCGGCAGGCTTGGTCACCGGAGCAGGCTCCCCCTCTTTCTTCATCGGCGCCTCGGCCTCGGCCGCGATGAGCGCCGAGCAGAATAAGAAGCAGAGGACGACGGCGGACGGGTGGTGGTGGCTCATAAGGGGTCAGTCGAGCGAACTCAGGTCGCCATCGGCGGGCGGCGGGGTGGACTTGGGCGGGGTGGACTTGGCTTCACCGCCGGCGGCCTTGCTTGCCGGGTCGCTGGAAGTCGTGTCACCGGAGGAGGGGCGGCGGGGGCGGTCAGCGTCGACCTCTACCGTGTCGCCCTCATCGTCATCGTCGGGCAGGTCGTCATCCTCGGGGTTAGGCTTGTCCCCGCGAGCGAGCCGCTTGCGGCGGACGATGTACATCCCGATGAACACGGCGGCGATATAGAAGCCGAACAGCACGCTCGTCATCACGATCAGCGAGATGGGTTCGGCAATCGGGGTGATCAAGGCGACGAGGACCATGATGCCGACCAGCATGCCGCGCCACGATTTGAGCAGCGTCTTGGGGCGGACAAGCTCGAGCCACATCAGAACGATGAGCGCCAAGGGGAATTGGAAGGTGAGCCCCGTCAGGAGGCTCATCATGACGACGAAGGAGTAATAATCCGAAGCCTGCCAGGTCACTTCCATCTTCATCCCGGCGGCGAAGTGCTGCCAAATCTGGATCGACATGGGGCTGAGCCAGACGAAGGCCAGGGCGGCGCCCGCGATGAACAGCACCAGAGCGGCTGAGCAGAACGGAATCAACCCGCGTTTTTCCCGTTCGGTGAGCGCCGGCCCGACGAAGCGGGCGGTCTCGTAAAGAAAGACCGGGGACGCGACGGCGACGCCGACCCCGAAGGCGGCGTACATCAGGACTTTCCAGACCCCCATGAAGGTGAACTCTTTCAGTTCCCCCATACTGACCAAGCCCGGGTCCGGGGCGCTGAGCGCGAAGGCGATCGGCGACCGCTCGGGGTATTTGGCCCACTCCAGCGGAAGGCCGAGCAACCAGGGCGTCTCTTTGTAGAACACCAAGGCGGCGAGCATGCCGATGCCGAAGACGATCACCACCCGGATGACGGAGATGCGCAGGTCATCGATGTGCTCCAGAAACGTCATTTCGCTCCGGGGTCGGTTTCGGCGGATGATGTTGGTGAGCATGGGGTCAGTCCTGGAGCAGGGCCTTGATGTCCTCGAGGTCGAGGCTGATGGCGGAGGAGACCGAATCTGACTCCGTCAGGAGTTTACGCAACATCTCAGACTTGGACTTCTGGAGGTCCATGACCCGTTCTTCGATGGTGCCGGCGGCGATCAGCTTGATGCTGGTGACCGTCCGGGTCTGGCCGATGCGGTGGGCGCGGTCTGTCGCCTGGGCCTCGGCGGCGGGGTTCCACCAGGGGTCGAAGTGCACGACCGTGTCGGCCCCCGTCAGGTTGAGTCCGGTCCCGCCGGCCTTGAGCGACATGAGCATCACGGGGATGCTGGGCGTGGCATTGAAGGTGTCGCAGACCCCTTGGCGGTCCTTGGTCGAGCCGTCGAGGTAGCAGTACGGGATTCCTCGTTCCTCGAGCGACGCCTTGATGAGTTGCAGCGCGGAGACGAACGTGGAGAAGACCAGCAGGCGATGGCCCGCGTCCTTGGATTCTTCGAGCAATTCCAGGAGGGTCTGCAACTTGGCCGAGTCGGTCTCTTCCATCTTCGGCTTGAGGATGCGCGGGTCGGCGCACACCTGCCGGAGACGCAGCAACTGGTTGAAGGCCGCCATCTGCAGGTTCTGCTTGTTACCGCCCTTCATCTCGAGCTCGAAGATCGACTGCCGCGTCGACTCCAAGGTCTCGGCATAGAAGTCCTTTTGGTTGGTCTCGAAGTCGCAGTAGACGACCTGCTCGATCTTGGGCGGCAGTTCGGGCGCGACCGCGACCTTGGAGCGGCGGAGGATGTAAGGCGCGGCCATGCGCAGCAGCCGGTCGTCATGCCACTTGCGGTCTTCGGCGGCGAGGCGTTCCTCGGGCTTCGGCAGGTAGCCGGGCATCAGGTAGCCAAAAAGCGAGCGCAGGTCCTCGAGGGAGTTCTCCACCGGCGTACCCGTCAGGATGTAGCGTCCCTTGGCGATGAGCTGTTTCACCGCCTTGGAAGCCTGGGCCCGGGCGTTCTTGATGTTCTGCCCTTCGTCGCAGATCGCGGCACCCCAAGAGACCAAGGCGAAGGTGCCGATGTCGCGGGCCAGGGTCCCGTAGGACGTGATGATCAGGTCGAACTTCTGCAGGTAGGACAGGGAGGATTCGCGCGCCTGGCCATGGTGGGCCAGGACCTTGAGGCTCGGCGTGAAGCGGCGCGCTTCTCGGCGCCAGTTTTCCACCAGCGAGGCCGGGCAGACCACCAAGCAAGGGCCATCTTCCCGGCGATGAGTCCGCAGCGCCTCCATGAAGGCGAGCGCCTGCACCGTCTTGCCGAGGCCCATCTCGTCGGCCAGCAGGCCGCCGAGGTTGTTGTTATGGATATGCCAGAGCCAGGCCACGCCGACCTGCTGGTAGATGCGGAGCATCGTGTTGAGCTCGTCGCGGATCGGGGCAGGTTGCAGCTTCGAGAGGTTGCGGATCGCGGCGGAGCGCTTCGTCCAGGTTTCCGGCGGGGCGAAGGCGGCCTGCAGCTCCTCGGCGATGGCGTCGGCGCTGGCGAGGTCGGCCAGGCCGATGGTCAGCTGGAGGTCGAGGTCGACGTCGCGCTTGGACTCGCCGGTGATGCGGCGCTGGGCGTCGCGGATGGAGTCGAGTAGCTCGGGGGTGATGAGGCGCGGTCCGCGGTCCGTGTAGAAGAACATGCGGCCGCTGTTCAGGGCCTCTTGGACGACCTTCGGGGACTTGCCTTCCGGGTCGATGCCGATGGCGAAGCGGAAACCCTTCTCCTGTTCGGAGGCGTCGCACTTGGCCTTGGCCAAGGCCACGTTGCGGAGCGAGTGGCCGAGGTTGTGGGACATGAGCGCGTCGTTCTGCTCGAAGAGCAAGCGGTGGTGACGCCCGAGGAAGTTCAGAACCTGGATGGTGCCGGCGAGGTACCATTCGCGGGTCGCGGTCTCGAGGGTGAAACCATTGCGCTGGAGGGTTTCGCGGAGTTCGGCGACCGGGCCGGAGGATTGCTGCGGGAGCCGGATCCGGAGCCATTTCATCGAGCCATCCATCCAGGTGCGATCCTCGCGGCCCCGATCCTGGGAGCGAACCTCCTGCTCACCATCGTCGTCGGGCGGGTCACCCGCGGCGTTCGTCTGCGGCGTCGCGATCGGCTCGCTCAAGTGTTCATGGACGCGCGCAAGCACGTCGCCGGCCCAGACCAGCGGTACCTCCGGAGCGTTCGCCATGCGGAAAATCGCGAGGCCTTTGCCCATCGAGAGCAATTGACGGAGGTGGCGGCGGGTCAGCGGGAGCAGGCCTTGGAGTTTGCCTTGGCAGAGGTTCTCGATGATCGCCAAGAAGAACGTCGTGTCCGGGTCGATGGTCCAGGCCTTGCTACGGTCGAGGTTCTCGGGCGCGGTCTGGATACCCTCCACGCGTAATTCGAGGCGGCAGATGATCTCGTCGCGCAGCGCGGCGGTCGCGATATTCGGCGGGATGATGAAGCGCACCTCGATCGGCGTGCCGCGCTTATCGGAGAGGGTGAGGGACTTGAGGCGAGGGCCGGCGGCCGGGGCGGGTTGACCCTTGCTCGCGATATCCTCTTTGAGGGACTTGGTGGCCTTGCCGGCGGGGGCGGCGGGGGCGGTCGGCTTGACGGTGTCGGGCGCTTTGTCCGGTTGATGGTAGCCCTCCTTTTGAGCCAGGGCCAGGTAGGCGGCGACCGAGTGCACGCAGAGCTTACGTCGCCCGACGGAGACCTCGCACCCGCACTCATTGCGCTGGAAGGTGATGGAGCGAAGGTTCCACCGGGCCTCGCGGGTCTCGACCCCATCATCGACCAAAGCCTCCACCACCGGGGCGGTCCAGAGGGCTTTCTTCACTTTGCCCTTGGTCACCAATTCCTTGGCTAAACGCACAGTCGCTCCGCCCGCTAGGTCGATCAAGTCGTCTTCGGTGATTTGAGGCAACGGCTGGCGGGGTGCCATGGGTTGGGTGTGCGTCGGGCGGCGCTCCCTGAAAAGGGGGCGCCAAAGGAGAGTGCTAACGAGGAAAAGACGTCTCGCCTTAAACGGCGATGTCTTGGTCTGGGACTTCGGGGTGCATCTCAAAGATGCCCACGGGGGTCGTCGGACCTGTCATCACGATGGAATAATCCCCACCGATGCCAATCATAATCTTACCTCCCGGCATGTGGACCGTCAAATCGGGGTCGACCGAGCCCATTTTGCGGGCCACCGCGGCGCAGGCCGAGGAGGAGGAACCGGAGGCAAGGGTGTAGCCAGCCCCGCGCTCCCAGATCTCGATCTGGATGTTCGCGCGATCCAGGACCTTCATGAACTGTACATTGGTCCGGTTCGGGAAATTGGGGTGGACCTCGAGCGCCGGGCCATAGGTTTTCGCCAAGTCGGCGGTCAAGTCGGACACCGGGATCACGCAGTGCGGGTTGCCGACCGTCGCGGCCCAGTAGCGGAAGGTCTTACCGAGCACCGTAATCTCTTCGCCGAGGACCTCGCGGTCGGGGCCGAGGTGCGGGATGATCGGGGCGCGGAAGGACACCGTGCCCATTTCGACGCGGATGCGGGCGCCGCCGTCGAAGACGGTGCAGCAGACGGTGCCACCAGGCGTGTGCAGGCGGAACTCCTCGCCCTGCTTGATGCGCTTGGTCTCGAGCAGGTGGCGGCAGAAGATACGGATGCCGTTGCCGGACTTCTCGGCCTCGGAGCCGTCGGGGTTCAGGATGCGCAAGCCGAAGGCTCCGTCGCCGCGTTCGATGGGCCCGTAGAGGATACCGTCGGAGCCAAGGCCGTAGTGGCGGTGACAGACCTTACGGATGGCGAGCGGTGAGAAGAGGGTGGGGCAGTCCTTCGGCTCGAGCACGAGGTAGTCGTTGCCCAGGGCGTGGTACTTGGCGAAGCGCATGCCCATCCATTGGGAGGTTTGCCGCCGTTTGGCAAGCAAGCGGATGCACTGCAGGCTTGGAATCAGGACCGCTGCCGGTATCACCACTTCATGCGCCTGACCCCGTTCCTGGCCCTTTGTTCCGCCGTCCTCGCCGCCACCGCCGAGCCTGCGAAGCGTCCGCCGAACATCGTTCTGCTTTACGCTGACGACATCGGCTGGGGCGACCTCGGATGCTACGGGGCGAAGGTGATCCCGACGCCGAACCTCGATCGGCTCGCGGCCGAAGGCCTGCGTTTCACCGCGGGGTATTGTACCTCTGCGACCTGCACGCCCTCCCGCTATTCCTTGCTGACCGGCGAGTATGCCTGGAGGCGCAAGGGCACCGGGGTGCTACCGGGAGATGCGAACATGATCATTAAACCCGGGAGGCCGACCTTGCCCGCGAGTTTGGCCAAGCTCGGTTACGCCACCGGGGTGGTTGGCAAGTGGCACCTCGGCCTCGGCGGTGAGATGGTCGATTGGAACAAGCCGATCAACCCATGCCCGAACCAGATTGGCTTCACCTATTCCTACATCATGGCCGCGACCGGCGACCGGGTGCCGACCGTCTTCGTCGAGAATGGTCTCGTCGTCGGATTGGATCCCCAGGATCCTATCGAGGTCAGTTATAAGGCGCCCTATCCCGGCGACCCTGACCTCAAGGAGCCGGCGACCCGCGCGAAGTTGAAACTCGATTGGAGCCACGGTCACAACATGGCGCTGGTGAATGGCGTCGGCCGGATCGGCTGGATGAAGGGCGGGAAGTCCGCGCTCTGGGAGGACGAGACGATGGGCGACGTTTTCGCCGGCAAGGCCTGCGACTTCATCGCGACCAACAAGGACAAGCCTTTCTTCCTTTATTACGCCTCGCACGAATGCCATGTGCCCCGCGTGCCGAACCCGCGCTTCCTTGGCAAGACCCCCTTAGGCGCGCGGGGCGATGCGGTCGTGGCCTTCGATGAGCAAGTCGGCCGGATTCTCGCCGAGCTGGCCAAGCATGGGCTGGCGGAGAACACGCTGGTCATCATGTCCTCGGACAACGGGCCGGTGCTGGACGATGGCTATAAGGATCGCGCCGTGGAGTTGAACGCCAAGGCCGGCCATACCCCCGCGGGCGGTTTCTCCGGCGGCAAGTACAGCATCTTGGAGGGCGGCACCCGCGTGAGCCTCATCGCCCGCTGGCCGGGGCATGCCCCCGCCGGCAAGGTCACCGACGCGATGGTCTCGCAGGTCGACTTCGCCACGGTCTTCACGAAGTTCGCCGGCGGTAACCCCGCCGAGTTCCTCGCCCTCGACGGGGTGGATGTCTCGGCCGCCTTCACGGGCGGGCCTGGTCGTGACCACATCATCTCGAGCACCCAAGCGCTCAACCTCTCCTACCGCGACGAACGCTGGAAGTATATCCCGGGTATGGGCAAGCGGCGGCCGAAGTCCCAGGCTGTCGTCGATCGCAACGAGCAGAACGATGAGATCGAGAACCTCAGCGCCGCCAACGATCGTCTCTTTGATTTGCAAGCCGACCCCGGCGAGAAACGTAACGTGATTAAGGACCATCCCGAGGTCGCCCTCCGCTTGAAAGCCGCGCTCGATGCCGCCAAGGCCAAGGGGCTTGCCCAGCCGCTCCCGCAGTAAGGCATAATCGCTCGATAGTGGGCGTGTGCAGGGTATCTCTCGGCTTGAAGCGAGGAGGGGAGTGGTGATGCTGGGGGCAACCCCTCCCCTTATGCACCAAAACAAGTCCCTACGCTACGCTCTCGCCGCGCTCGTGATGTTCCTGACCCTCTTCGCGTGGGGGGTGTATTTCGTCCCGATGGGCCGCTACCTCTCGGTGGCCTTCCCGGGCGACCCGAACGTCACGGGCTTTGCCTATGGTGCGGGTCCGCTGGCGGCGATGGTCTCGGCCCTGATTGCCGGTTGGTTGGCGGATAAGGCGATCTCGGCCAACCGCTTGTTTTTCGTGCTCGCCGTCATCGGTGGCGTCTTGCTCTGGCTGGTTCCGATGGACGGCTATTCGTCAGTGCTTTGCGGCTATCTCGGGGTGGGCAAGTCCGCCTCGACCTTCTCGACGTTACTCTTCTGCCACGCGCTCTGCTACTTCGCCGCCCTCCCTCTCTTGAACGCCATCGTGTTGCAGGCGTTGGGCAAGGATTCGCAGTTTTTTCCTTGGTTCCGTTCCTCGGGGACGATCGGATGGATCGTTTCTGGTTATGCCGTGGGCCTTGCCACGAAGGTATTGGTGCTGAAGGACGCCGGCCTCGATCCGGTCATTTTCAAGATTGGCGCGGTGGCTTTCGCACTCGCCGGCCTTATCGCCTTGCTCCTTCGTGAGAAAGCGGATTCCGCCCAAGACGCCAAGTCCGACGTGCATCCGCCCGTTGTGTCGGTCCGGCTTTCTGACGGTTCGGTGGAGCAGCGATCCATCCCCCCGGTGTTCATCCTTCTCTCGGATCTCAAGTTCCTGGTCTTCCTGGTCTTCTCGTTCCTGTTCTGCATCCCGCTCGCACTGTACTTCACTTACGCCAACACCTTCATCGCCAGCCGGGGCGTCGCGCACCCCGAGGCCATCATGACGATCGGCCAGTATTCCGAGATCGTCTTCCTGCTGGTCCTGCCGTTCGCCTTCAATTACCTGACCGCCAAGCGCGCCCTGCTCATCGGCATGGCTTGCTGGGCCATCCGCTTCGCGATCTTCGCGAAGTCCGGCAATACCGAGTGGATGCTCATCACGGGCGTGGCCTTGCACGGCCTGTGCTACGACTTCTTCTTCGTGACGGGCATGCAGTACGCCGACCGCCGCGCCCCGGCGGGCTTGCGTAACTTGGCGCAGTCAGCCGTTTCGTGGGTCACGCTCGGTCTCGGCCTCTGGGCCGGCAACATGATCGCGCCCCTGCTCGACAGCCGCTTCATCGACCGTACCAATCCGAAACTTCTCGTCTTCAAGGATGAGTTCTGGCTCTACCCGTCCGTCTTCGCCGCCGTCCTGCTCGTCATCTTCGCCCTCTTCTACCGCGACGAGACCCGCCTCACCGACCAGGCCAAAGGCTAAGAACCCGACCTTTCCATGGCTTCCCCTATCCGCATCCTTTGCGTCGGAGCCGGCCACATGGGCCGCTCCCACGCCCTCGCCTACCACCAGCTCCCCGGCTTCAAGATCGTCGGTCTGGTGACGCGTTCTGCCGCGTCCCGCGCCAAACTCAATCAGGAACTCGGCGGCGGCTACCCCGAGTTTGCCGATTTCCATGAGGCACTGAAGGCTACCAAGCCTGACGCGGTCTCGATCTCGAGCTATCCCGACACCCACGCCGAGTACACCATCGCGGCGCTCGAGGCCGGCTGCCACGCGTTCGTCGAGAAACCCCTCGCGGCCTCCGTGGCCGAAGCCGAGCAGATCGCCGCGAAGGCCAAGTCCACCGGTCGCAAGGTCGTCATCGGCTACATCCTGCGCCACCACCCAGCGTGGACGCAATTCATCGCCGAGGCCCAGAAGCTCGGTAAGCCGCTGGTCATGCGCATGAACCTCAACCAGCAGAGCTCGGGCGACAACTGGAAGACGCACCGGGCGCTCATGCAGACCTGCAGCCCGATTGTCGACTGCGGCGTGCACTACGTCGATATCATGTGCCTGATGACCGGCAGCCGTCCCGTCCGCGTCTCTGGCATCGGCGCCCGCCTCTCCGATGAACTTCCGGCGGGCATGGTCAACTACGGCCAACTGCAGGTGACCTTCGCCGACGGCTCGGTCGGCTGGTATGAAGCCGGCTGGGGCCCGATGATGTCGGAGGAGGCTTTCTTCGTGAAGGACGTCGTGGGCCCAAAGGGCTCCGTCACCATCGTCGCCGGCAAGGGTGCCCAGGAGGGCAACTCCGCCGACGTCGACGGCCACACGGGCGCGCAGGCGCTCAAGGTGCACCACTCCGCGCTTGGCGCCGACGGTAAGTTCACGAAGCCCGACCAGTTGGTACCGACCGAGGCCGACCCCGGCCATGATGGGCTGTGCGAGCGCGAGCAGGTGTATTTCGAAAAAGCCATCCGCGAGAACCTCGACCTCACCGCCCACCTCGACGACGCCGTCAACTCGATGCGCATCGTCGCGGCGGCCGATCAGTCGTTCCGCGAAGGTCGCACGATCAACCTCTGAGGTGGCCGTGGCGCACCCGAACGTCGTCTTCATGGGGGTCTGCGGTTGCGGTAAGAGCACCGTGGCCCGCCGTTATGCCGACGTCACTCGCCGCGTCCTCGTTGAGGCTGATGACTTCCACCCCGCGGCGAACGTTGCGAAGATGCAGGCGGGGGAGCCGTTGACCGACGAGGATCGCGCGGGCTGGCTGGCCGCCTTGGCGCGTCGGATCACGGAGGGGAAGGCGCGCGGCGAGGGGATGGTCCTGACCTGCTCGGCGCTGAAGAGGGCCTACCGTGACCGTTTGCGCCAGGCTGACCCCGACCTGTTCTTCGTCCACCTCGCCGGCACCCGCGAGCTGCTCGCCCGTCGCCTTGGCGAACGCCAAGGACACTTCATGCCAGCGAGTCTCCTGGATAGCCAATTGGCCGCCCTGGAAGCTCCGCAGGCGACTACGGAGCACTGCCTGACCGTGGACATCGCCGCCGCCCCGGAAGTCCTCTGCGCGACCGTGGCGACGTTCCTCCGGGCCTTCTAGGTGGTTTCCTTGCAAAAGGGGTCAGGCCGTTAGTCGGGTCCCCTGTTAGTTTAAACGCCCAAAACAGGCCTCGAAACTAACAGGTCTAACTACGAACGGCCTGACCCCTTTGAGTGGGGCTCGCTTTGGAACGTCCGGTCCCGCCATCCGAAAGGGCGGTGACCTTGCCGATCACGACCCCCCCCAGCGCAGTTGGCCGATATCCTGCGGATCTTCTTTGAGAAGCTGTCGGCTTAGAGGCCGAGCAGGATGGTGCCGCTATCCGTCGGTTGCGCGAAGACCTTACCTTCAAAGAAGGACCAGTCGGCGTGGCTGGTGAGCGCGCCGCTTCGGCTGCCGAGGGCTTCGGAGCCATCCGCCAAGGTGACCGTAAGGCGAAGGCTGCGCACCTTAAACTTATCCTCTGACTTTGGACAGGTGACCGTCGCGACGTTTGCCTTGGTCAAAGTAGCGAGGGCGGCAGGCGAGAGCTTGAACTCCGCCTTACTCCATTGGTCAGTGCCCGCGGGGAGGACGCCGAGTGTCACGCCGTTCAGGGTAAGCGTCTTATCGCCGAAGGCCTTGCCGTTATTGCCGAAGACCTCGAGCGTGAGTTTGGCGGACTTCGCACCTTTGATGGCCTCGGGCGAGAGGTCAGACGGTGGGATGACTACGGCCGCATAGGCCTGCGGAGCCAGCAACTGGGTGGTGTGGCGCATCGCCCCTGGTAACGTCAGCGGGGACACAGTGGGCTTATCGTCGGCACCGAACGGACGCTCGGTGAGCAACCAAGCCTCGGCCGTCGTGGCGGATTCGCCTGGGACGATTTGGATTTCAAAGTTAGCGCCATAGGCCTTGAGATCGTAGCCGGCCATCTGCCAAGGTCTGGCTTCGGTGCTGAGCATGCCGTGGCGGGCGTATCCGGGGTATTGGTTAATCGCCGCGCTGCGTTGGCGGGTCGGCTTCACCAGCTGGCCATTGATGAGGAGATTGGGTAGGGCCGGGCGGCCGATGAGCAGCAACTCGCGGCGCTCGGTGATGAAGTCGGCGATCTTCACCGCGACCTTTTGGTTAGCTCCCGTGCCGCTAACCTTATGCGAACTATCGGCGGCCAGTTTGAACATGGGGCCGCGGGCTTCGCCAGGGCTGAACTCCAGCGCCACCGTCTCGTAGCCGGGGATGGAAATCTCCGCCGTTTCGCCACCGCGATAGGTCGTGGGCAACTCCATGCGGTAGGGGTAGACCATGCGGGCGTGCCAAGCTTGGCCGGGCTTGCCGGCGAAGAACGTCGTGGCATCGAGACGGACGGAAAGGGTTGTCTGTCCAGCGGCGGGATTGCGCGCAACGAGCGTGCCCGTCTGGCCATCGCGAGACCAGCCTATGTAGCCGTAGGCATGGCCATCATCGGGTCGGCCACCCACATAGCAGGTGTTGATCATGTCGGGCTTACGGGCCTCCGTCCACTGGTGGACCGCGATGAGCGCCTTCCACTCGTCAGGCGTCACCGAAGCCGGCGACAGGTACCACTCGCGGAGCAGGGTGCCGCGGCCGTAGTGCATCAGCACGTGGTCGGACCAATCGCGCGGCAGGTCGGTTGGGAAGGACATCTGCCCGCGGGCGTTGCGGATGATCCCGTGCGTCATGATGTTTGCGATCGGGAACCACGGGCGATCGGCCGGGTCGCCCCACATCCGCCAGAAATAGACATCGCGGTCGGTCGTGGCCTGCGCGCGGCCGGCCAGCTCCGGCCAGTTGCCGTTGAACCCGTCGTCGCCCGCCAGGAGCCAGACCGAATCCGCATAGTTCAGCCACGCCGGCGAATGCCACGTCCAATTTGTCGCGTTGATGAAGACGCCTTTCGCACGGGCGGGCTGGGTCGCGATGGCGAACCCAGTGAACTCGCCCGCGTGACCGTGGCGATCGGTGGGCAGGATGTGAGAGAGGTGGTTAAAGTCGAACTTGAGGTAGGACACCTTGGTCTCGCTGGACAGTATTTCCAGCTGTTGCATGGTGGCTTGCTGATACTTTTCGTCCGCGAGCGAGTAGTGGGCGAAATACTGTTTGAAGTAGCCGTTCGCTTGGGCCTTCACGTAGTCCTCCTGGACGCCCCAGTTAATGTCATTGGTCGTACCGTCGACAGCCATCCAGAGGCCTAGTGACGAGCCTTGGGCGCGCAATGTCTCGCTCAGTTTGTTCAGGTCCTTCATGCCCTCTGGGAAGGCGCCGCCGGCGGGTTGCCAGACCGACTTGCGATTTTGCCAACCGTTATCGGGCACCAGGCCGTCGACCTTGATGCCGGAGCCCTTAAGTGCCTCCAGGAACTGGCGGTGAATGGCCGGCAGGTTGTCGCCCTTTAGATTTTTACCGGCTGGGTCGAACCAGTTATTGTAGTGCGTGTAACTGCGGGTCTTGGCTGCCGGTCGGCTGTAATCGATGACGGCCTGTTCCGGGGTGAGGCCCGCTTTGACAGCGAAGACGGCTACCTCGTCGCTCATCGTCGCGGCGGCGGCGACACCTGGACGAGCCCACGCCAAAGCCTTCGGGCGGACCCGGTCAAAAGAGAGGCAGCGCGCGAGGCCCGCTTGCGGGTTCGTTTCATTATCCGCTTTTTCGAAGTCCACGAAGCTGTGGTTGCCGACGCTCTCGAAGCGATGCGAATAGGCCGCCGGCTGATTGCCATCGGTGTGGCGGGTCAGGGCCGTCGGGTTTTCTGGAAAAAGAATCCACGCATCATCGAACACTAATGGCTCCCCGCGACCTCCACGGTTAGACTTCGCCTTGGTCCGGAAACGTTCCGTCTCAAGTCCTGCCTTGTCGTCGACTTTACCTTCGGGCCAGCGCACCTCGATGCGCTTCCAAATCATCCCGGTGACGCCAGGTTTCAACGTGGTGGAGAACATTTGGGCGACGAAGGGAGGGGCGCCTGCGTGGGTGCGCCCAGGGCGTAGTTGGTATTCGATGTCGGGTAAGGTCTTTGAGTGGGAGCTGCGGGAGCTTTCGGCTAAATTCCACACGACCACCTTCGCCTCGTAGTCGTCGGCCGTGAGCACCGTGCCGTCGGAAAGGCGGATGGCGAACTCGTCGCTGTCCACGTCGAGGGTCCGACCGGTGGCCTTATCCGTCCAGCCCAGCGTGCGGAAGCGGCCATCCTTGAGTTCGAAGCGGCGGATCAGGTCGCCGTTGCGGAGCTCGTAGGTCTCGGCGCGGGCCACGGTGCCGAGGCAGAGCGTGAGCAGGGCGAAAAAGAAGCGGGGCATGGCAGGAATCTGCCACGCCCCGTCCGGGCTTCAAGCCCGCCTAACGACCGACACCTTTAATTTACTTCTTCCAGACCACCTTGGACGGCTCGATCACGCTCGTCTGGTCGTTGGTCGGGAAACCTTCCGGGATGGCGATGGTGACCTTGCCAGTCGCGGCCCATTCGGTGGAGCGGGCGAGGATGGTCTGGAAACCCACGCAATGGAGGGCGTCGAAGGTCTTGTCGCCGACCCAGAGGTGGCCCATCGAGGTGGTCACGACGCGGCCTTCGCCGAACTTGGCCCACCAGACCATCGGCTCGTGCATCTCGGTGCCGCCGAACTTCTCGGAGGAGAAGGCGCTCTCAAGGACGTCCATGTGGTCAGGGGAGCCGCGCATGCGGTGGTAGAGCTCGTCGGAGGCGTGCAGCCATTCGGTGGGGAAGCCCTGCAGCACCGGGTGGGCGGCGTCGCGGGTCTTGAGGATGAAGGCGTGCTTGGAGCCATGACCGGAGCCGAAGCCCTTGGTCTTGATATTCTCGTCGGCCTCGGCGACCGCGACGGCCTTGCCGGAGGCATCGTCGATGGCCACGCGCTTCTCGAAAGTCGCGCCGCGCCAGCCCACACAGATCATCTCGTTGAAGTTATCCCAGCCCGTGAAGCCGTTGTTAGCCGCGTGGACGTTGACCAAGCCGCCGCCCTTGAGGACGAAGTCGGTGAAGGCGTCCTTCATGTCGGCGCCCCATTCCGGGCCGTTGTAGTTATTCACGACGACCGCATAGGCGGAAAACTTGGGCACCCACTTATTCCAATCCTCAGCATGAGCCTTATTGTAGGAGGCTTCCTCCTCTTTCCAGGCCTTCAGGGCAACGTCGTAGGCCTTCTTGCCTTCGGCATCGCCCGCCTTGGGCTTGGCCGGCTGGCCCTTGGTGAAGGCGGCGGGGGCGGTCGAGACGTCGACCTTGAAGCGGCCGGTGGCCTCTAGGGTGGCCTTGCACGACTCGGTCGTGCGGACCCAATCGTGGTTGTTGCGGCCATCGATGATCAGGACCTTGATGGCGTCGGCCGCGGCGAGCGGCAAAGCCAAGGTCAGGGCGAGCAAGGCCGCGCTGGTGCGGAGGAGTCGGGATTTCATGGGGAAGGCTCCATTGGAGAGGAATCTTTCCGCCGGGCGAGCGTTTTCAGCCTCGGTCGAGGGATCGGTAATGGATGGCTTCGAGTAAGTGAGTGGTCGCAATCCGTTCCGCTTCGGCCAAATCCGCGATGGTGCGGGCCACCCGAAGGATGCGGTCGTAGGCCCGGGCCGAGAGTTTGAGGCGCTCCATCGCCTCTTGGAGGAGGTCGCCTTGGGCTGGTTCCAAGGCGCAGTAGGCTCGCAGGGCCTTGCCGGCGAGCAATGCGTTGCAACCACCGGCCCGGTCACCGAATCGCCGACGTTGCAGGGCCCGGGCCGCCTCCACCCGGGCGCGAATGGCCGCGGAAGGCTCGCCCGGCTCACCACCTCGCAGGGCTTCAATCGACAGGGCCGGAGCCTCCACTTGTAAGTCGATGCGGTCGAGCAAAGGTCCCGAGATCCGGCCCCGGTAGCGCTGGACCACCGCGGGTCCGCAGCGGCAGGTGCGTTGTTGGTCGCCGAGGTAACCGCAGGGACACGGATTCATCGCCGCCACCAGCATCAGGCGCGAAGGTAGGGTGACCTTCGCGGCGGCCCGCGACACCGTCACGTTGCCGTCCTCCAACGGCTGCCGCAGTACTTCCAGTACTGAGCGGCGGAACTCCGGCAACTCGTCGAGGAAGAGCACCCCGCGATGGGCGAGCGAGACCTCGCCGGGCGTCGGCATCGCTCCGCCGCCGATCATGCCGACGTCGCTGATGGTGTGGTGTGGCGAACGGAACGGCCGCAGCCAGGCGCGCGTCGGGTCGGCCACGTTCATGCCGGCGGCCGAGTGTACCGCGAGGATCTCGAGGAACTCCGCCTTGTCGGGCATGGGGAGAATCGACGGGATGCGTTTCGCGATGAGCGACTTGCCTGAACCCGGCGGGCCGATGAGCAGCAGGTTATGCCCGCCGGCCGCCGCGACCTCGACCGCGCGACGAACGCCAAGCTGGCCTTTGACCTCGGTGAAATCGGGCTGCTCGCCCAGACCAGCGAAAGTGAATGGGTCCGTCACGGTGGGCAGAGGGGGGAAGCCTTCCTCGCCCGCGAGGAATCGCAGCGCCGCGTCGAGGCTGTCGACCGGCACGGCCTCGACGCCGTCGATGAGCGCGGCTTCCTGGGCGGCGGCGCGAGGCAGGATGACACCCTTGAGGCCGGCGCGTTTGGCGTAGGCCGCCAAGGCCACGCCGCCTCGGATCGGACGGACCTGCCCGCCGAGCCCGAGTTCGCCGGCAAGGAGGTAATGCGGCAGCCGGGTCTTGGAGATCTGCCCGGTCGAGGCGGCCAGCCCGACCGCGATCGGCAGGTCGTACATCGCGCCTTCCTTGCGGAGGTCGCCGGGCGCGAGGTTGATGGTCGTCACTGTCTCCGGCGGGCGGAGTCCGGTATTGATCAAGGACGAGATGACCCGGGTCTTGGACTCCTTGACCGCGGTGTCGGGTAGGCCGACTAGGAAGATCTCCAGTTCCCCGTATTCCCCCGTGTTGACCTCGATTTCGACGGCGACGGCTTCCACCCCCACGAGGGCGCCGGAACGGATGGTGGCGAGCATCCCGGACGGCAGGGGCCGGGGCGGGGCATGGCAAGGGCCGAGCCTTGGGGCCTTTTACCACAGGAAACCCATGGATTATGGCGTGGGGTGATGCTCGGAACTTGGCAACCCGGGGGGCATTCGACTGTCTCAACCCCTATCCCTGATGACCGCCCGGTTCCTTGCCCTTTTCCTCCTGGTCGCCGCCGTTCCGGCGGCCGAGATCGCGCCGTTCCTGGACAAGCACTGCCTGGAGTGCCACGACAGCCAGACCCGCAAGGGCAACTTCGACCTTGAGGCGCTGAAGTTCGCCCCGACCGACCCCCGTAACCTGGCCGCCTGGGTGAAGGTCCATGACCAGATCGCCGCCGGTGAGATGCCGCCCGCCAAGAAGGAGCGCCCCCCGCTCGCCACGCAGTCGGCCTACCTCAACGACCTCCAGCGGAAGCTGATTGGGGCCGACGACGCCCGCATCGCCGCCGACGGGCGTACCGTCAAGCGTCGCCTGAATCGCTTCGAGTTCGAGAACACACTGCGCGACCTGCTCGCCGCGCCTTGGTTGGATGTCCGCGAGTCGCTGCCCGAGGACACCGAGGCTTTCCGATTTAACAAAAGCGGGCAGGCGCTCGACGTTTCGCACGTGCAGCTCGCGCGCTACCTCGCGACCGCCGAAGATGCCTTGCGCCAAGTGCTCGTCGCCTCCGCCGAGAAACTTCCCTCCGCCCCGCGACGCTTCTACGCCCGCGATCAGGGCAGCTACGTCGGTTCGATGAAGTTCTCGGTCTTCAACACGTCCCCGGAGCGCGCCACCTTCCCCACGATGGGTTTCGCCGCCCAGCCCGACGTTCGTGCGGGTAAGGCCCCGACCACGGTCGGCAAGGCCGACCCGGCCAAGCGCGACCTCGAGGGAGTCGGCGTCGTCGCCAGCGCCTACGAGCCGATTGAGCCGAAGTTCAGCGCTTTCAAGGCCCCGGTCTCCGGTCGCTACCGCATCAAACTCTGTGGCCACACCGTCTGGGTCGGCCCCGGTGAGCCCAAACGCTGGTTCATCCCGAATCTCGATAACATCAGCCCGGGCCGCCGCCCTGAACCGGTCACCGTCTATGCCCTCACGCCGCCTCGCGTCCTGCGTCGCGTCGCCAACATCGACCTCAATCCGGAGGTGACCGTCGCGGGCATCGATGTCTTGCTCGAGGCGGGTGAATCGATCCAGGTCGACGCGGTGCGCTTCTTCCGCTCGCGCCCGGGCGCCGGGCGCTTCCAGAACCCTTTGGCGACCGCGGAAGGCCAGCCGGGGATGGTCATGCGTTGGATCGAGGTCGAAGGCCCGATTTACGACCGCTGGCCCACGGCCGCCTATCAGGCACTCTTCGACGACCTGCCGGCCCGGAAGACCGACGCCACGCCCCTGAAGGTCGAGGTCACCCCGAAGGACGCGACCAAGGATGCGGAACGTCTCCTCCGTCGTTTCGTCCAGCAGGCCTACCGTCGGCCCATCACCCCGGCAGAGGAGGTGCGTTTCCTGCCGGTGATCCAGAACGCGCTTAAGACCGGTAGTTCGTTCGCCGAGGCGATGGTCGCGGGCTACACCGCGGTCCTGAGCTCGCCTGGTTTCCTTTACCTCCAGGACAAGCCGGGCCGCCTCGATGACGTGGCCTTGGCCGAGCGGCTGAGTTTCTTTCTCTGGAACTCCGCCCCCGATGCCGAGCTGCGTCGCCTCGCCGCCGAGGGCAAGTTGCGCCAGCCCGCCGAGCTCCGGGCGCAGGTGGATCGTCTGCTCGATGACCCGCGGTCCCGTCGCTTCGTCGATGCGTTCCTCGACTACTGGCTGGAACTGCGTAAGGCCGGCGTGACCAACCCCGACGAGAACCTGTACCCGGACTACTACCTCGACGACCACCTCGCCGAGTCTTGCGTCGACGAGAGTCGCGCGTTCTTCGCCGAGCTCCTGCGGGGCGACCTGCCGGCGCGCCACGTCATCGCCTCGGACTTCGTGTTCGTGAACGAACGCCTCGCCACGTTGTATGGCCTCCCCGGTGTCACGGGCGCCGCTTTCCGTAAGGTCTCCTTGCCGAAGGACAGCGTCCGCGGCGGCTTCCTCACGCAGGCGAGCGTGCTCAAGGTCACCGCCAACGGCACCACCACCTCGCCCGTCGTCCGCGGGGCCTGGATCATGGAGCGCCTCCTCGGCCGCAAGCCCCCGGCCCCTCCGCCCAGCGTGCCGGCCGTCGAGCCCGACATCCGCGGGGCGACGACCATCCGCCAGCAGCTCGATCGCCACCGCACTCAGGAGTCCTGCTCCGCTTGCCACACCAAGATCGATCCGCCCGGGTTCGCCCTCGAGAACTTCGACATCTTCGGCGGCTACCGGACCAACTACCGAGCCATCGATGGCAAGACCAAGGATGCGGGCATCGGCAAGAACGGCCAGAAGTTCGCGTTCCACCAAGCCCTGCCAGTCGAGCCCTTCGGACAGCTCGACAAGCAGAAGTTCGCCGAGATTCGCGAGTTCAAGGCCGTCGTCCTGCGCAATGAACGCCAGCTTGCCCGCAACTTAGTCGGCCAGTTCACGGTCTTTGCTACCGGTGCCCCGGTCGGTTTCGCCGACCGCCCCAAGGTCGAGGCCCTCCTTGATGCCGCCGCCCCACGCGGCTTTGGCGTCCGGACCCTCGTCCACGGGCTTGTCACCAGCGACCTCTTCCTTAATAAGTAACTTGTCCCCATGAGCTCCCCCCACGGTTTCACCCCGGCCCAGGCCCCGCGCGTCGCCTTCGGGCGCGCCCTCGATCGTCGTCGCTTCCTCGCCGGCACGGGTATCCTGCTCGCGCTCCCGCTCTTGGACTCGATGACCCCGGCCTTCGCCGCCGCTCCCGCGGCTTCGGCCAACCCCGGCGGTAAGCCGCGCCGCATGCTGGGTATTTGCAATAACCTCGGTCTGGTCCCGGAGAACTTCTTCCCCAAGGGGGCCGGCGCCGATTATAAATCCTCGGTCTACCTCGATCACCTCCAGGAGCACCGTCGTGACTTCTCGGTCTTCTCCGGCGTCTCCCACCCGGATGTCGATGGCGGTCACCCGGCCGATAACTGCTTCCTGACGGCGGCCCCGCACCCGAGCAGCGGCGGTTTCCGTAACACCATTTCCCTCGATCAGTTTGTCGCGGAGCGGGTGGGGCACCTCACCCGTTTCCCCTCCCTGACCTTGGGCGTCAACTGTGCCCGCGGTTCCCGCAGCCTTTCTTGGACCGCCGGTGGCATCATGATCCCGACTGAGGAGAAACCTTCCGAGGTCTTCCGCCGCATGTTCATGGGTGGCTCGGCGAAAGAAATGGCCGCCGCGGAGCGTCGGCTGGATCTTGGTAAGAGCATCCTGGATGCCGTGGGCGGTCAGGCGGGCGACCTCGGCCGGACGCTCGGCGCCCAGGACCGGGATCGCCTCGACCAATATTACACCAGTGTCCGCGAGTTGGAACGTCGCATGCAGATGTCCAAGGAATGGGAGCGCAAGCCCCGTCCCGTGGCCACCCGGTCGGCCCCCCTCGACCCGGCCAGCCCGAAGGAGTACATGGACAAGGTCCGCCTGATGTACGACATGGCGCGGCTCTGTTTCGAGACCGATTCGTCCCGTACGGTCACCCTCATGTTGGACAGCGTGAACTCCCCCGCGATCGAGCTCGACCACGAGCACACGACCAGCGACGGCTACCACAACCTCTCGCACCACGGCCGGTCGGCCCAGAAACTCGCCCAACTCAGGTCGATCGACGAGTGGCACATGAAGCTCCTCGCGAAGCTAATGTCCGACCTCAAGTCGGTGAAGGAGGAGGGCGACAACTTGCTCGACCGTACGATGATCCTGTACGGCTCCAACCTCGGCAACGCCAACACCCACGTGACCACGAACCTGCCGACGATCTTCGCGGGCGGTGGTTTCCGCCATGGCGAACACCACGTCTTCGATACCGAGCGCAACTACCCGTTGCCGAACCTCTTCGTCTCCATGCTGCAACGCATGGGCCTTGAGGCTGACAAGTTCGCGTCGTCGACCGGGTCGATGCGCGGCCTGAACCGGGTCGGTTAGGCTGCGCGCGGCCTAGTCGTCGTCATCGTCCAGCTCGGGGTCGAGGACCAGCCCGAGCGCTGGCAAACCGCGCCCATGCGGGCCCGCCCATTCGGCCGGGTAGCGCACGCCGGGACGGGTCTGCAGCCAGATCGCCCGGTTCAAGGTGTCCTCATGGATGAGGTCGGGCCGGGAGAAATCCATCTGCTCCATGCGGGCGATCACGAGCTCGTCGCTCGTTCGTGTCGGGAGCCAGCCCGCGGTCTTCGGTTTCGGCTTCGGCCGGGCCTCGTTCAGCGGGGTCGCCGGCACGAGGTGCTTGAACGGCTCAAGGTCGGCCTTTTCCGCAAAACAGTCCTCCATGGTGGGGGAGGCCGCCACGATCTGGTTGAGGGGTTGCAGCCCGAGGATCCGGCACATCGTGTGGAGGACGGAGGTCTGGTTGTAGAATTTGCTGATCACGGCCCCGCGCTTGGCCCAGGGGCTGACGACGAAGCAGAAGGAGCGGTGCCCATCCACGTGGTCGCCGCCGGTCTGCGGGTCGTCCTCGTTGACGAAGATCGCCATCTCGCCCCAGAAACGGCTGTGCGAAAGGCCTTCGATGACCCGGCCCAGGGCGAGGTCATTGTCGGCAAGGTAGGAGTTTGGGGTGAGTTCCGCCGCGGTGTGGTCGTTGGGTAGGTAAATAATCGTGAGGTCAGGGAAGGTCCCCTTCTGTTCAAACTCCGCCAGCTCCTTCAGGAAGGCGTCCGCGCGCACTTGGTCGGGGATGGACATTTCCCAGCCCGGGAAGTCCGGGCTGCTGTATTTTCGCAAGGTCTCGATTTGGTAGGTGGTCGCGAAGGCGGCCTTGCCGTTCTTATCCTTCCAGGCCCCGAAGAAGTCGGCGTAGGATTTGCCCTTCAGCTTCACGGTGTAGTCCATTTCGCCGTAGTTACGGAAGGACTTGCCGCCGAGGAGGGCGTGATCCCAAAGGAACCCGCAGCCAGCGTAGAAGAGCGCATCGGTGCCGAAGTCGTAACCGCAGCGGAAGCCGGTCCGGTCCTTTTCGCGGTAGGGGCCGACGATGCCCTGCGTACCCCAGGCATGGCCGTCCGATGAGTTCACGCCGTTGCAGTAATAGTTGTCGAGGAGCGGGAAACGGTCGGCGAGGGCGTGATGGTTCGGCGTGATCTTGCGGGGGAAGATGCAGAGTTTGGGTTCGCCGTTGCCCTTGCCGAGGTCGCCCAGGACCTGGTCGTAGGTGCGGTTTTCCTTGATGATGTAGACGACGTGTTTGATCACCGACGGCTGGCCAGGTTCGGCGGGGACCGCGACGGGTTTGACGCCCGGTTGGGTGGTGCGGGCGGTGGCACGCAGGGCGTAAGCGAGGTGCGCCGCCCGTCGTGCCCGGGTGTCGAGCTGGGTGACTTGTTCCGGCGACGTCGGCAAGGTGGCCTTCTGCAGGCCGTTGCGCACGTTGGCGACGAAAAGCGCCCCATCTTTGACCCGGACCGCACCGGGGTACCAGCCGGCGGGGATGAGCGTCGGTAGCGCGCCTGGCTTCGTGAGGTCCGTGCAGCCGACCGCGTTGATGCCCGCTAGCGCGGTGTAGAGCGTTTTGCCGTCGGGCGAGAGGGCGAGGCCGTCGGTGAGCGTGCCCCACGCCAGCTCGGCGTCGGGCTTGGTCGGCAGGCTGCGGGTCACCTGGCGGGTGGCGGTGTCGATGACGCTGACGCTGTCGGCGCCGACGTTCGCCACAAAGAGGGTGCGCCCCTCCTCGGCGAGCAAGAGCTCGCTGGGGTGGAGCCCGACGGTGATTTGGCCGGTCGACTTGGGCGCCCCCGTGAGCGCGACGACGCTCACGGTGCCGCGGAGGGCGACGGAGCGGGCGTCGACCGCGACCAGCGAGCCACCGGAGGATTCGGTGACGTCGGTGGCCTCAGGGCGGGCGCCGCCAAAGTTGGAGACGTAGGCCGTCCGCTCGTCCGGCGACAACGCGACGCCGTAAGGGCAGATGCCGACCTCGACGGAGGCGACGACCTTGCCGCTGGCGAGGTCAATCTTGGCGAGGGTGTTGGCCATCGAGAGGGCGACGTAGGCGAAACGGCCGTCCTTAGTCAGCGCGATGCCAAGGGGGTTCACGTTCTTGGCGCCGCCGGAGACGTCGATTGAGGTACCCCAGGTGAATTTGCCGCTCGGGGCGATCTTCGCGACGTAGAGGTGCGTGCGTCCGCCCGAGACGACCGCGGTCGCGCCATTGGCCGCGATCGCCAGGCCGTGCATGGAGCCGCCGGCTTTGGCGATGGGGAAATCAGCTTTTTCGATCAGCTTGAAACTCTGCGGGTCGAAGGTCGCTAGCGTCGTCGACGTCTTCACGACGAGGACCTTGCCGCCGTGGGCGAACTCCATCGCCAGCAGTCGGCCGCTGACGTCGATGATCGTTCCCTCGGGATCGAGCTGTTGCCCGCTTTGGAGGAGTTCGCCGGGGCGCATGCGGGCGTTCATCCAGGCCTCGTCGGCGACGGGGGCTTTCTTGTCGACGTACGGCGCGGGGGCGGCAGGTAGGCTGGCCGCGAGGAGGAGCCAAACGGGAAGGGTAACGCGCATGCCGCAGGGATAATTGGGGCGTTGAGGGCCTTCAAGGGCACAATCCGGGACGACCGCGGGAATCGGGGGGGGGGGATAGGGGTTGCGGGTCGGGTGTATCCGATTTCACTGGTGACACCCCTATGTCGTCCCTCCGCTATGATTGCCACGTTCATCTGGTTGGTAACGGACTCAACGGCAGCGGCTGTTGGTTGCGGGTGGAAGGCCTCTGGCTGAAGGGGCTCAGCGAGGTCATGAGGCGGGCGGTCGGCATGCCGCTTCCGCTCACCCACCGGGACTTCGACGAAAAGTATGTCGAGGCTCTGAGTGCGCTCGTCCGCGGGTCCTACGTGGATAAGGCCCTGTTGCTCGCTCAGGACGAAGTCTACGATGACGCCGGCACGAAGATAGCCTTTGGGTCCTTCCATGTGCCGAACGACTACCTGTTCAAGGTCTGTGCCGCCCACCCGGAGTTCGTGCCCGCGGTCTCGATCCATCCCGGCCGCAAGGATGCGCTCGCCGAGCTCGAGCGTTGTCTCGCGGGCGGGGCACGGGCGCTCAAGCTCCTGCCCAATTGCCAGAACGTCAATTGCGCCCTGCCGCAGTACGATGAGTTCTGGCGTCGCATGGCCACCGCTGGCCTGCCGTTTCTTTGTCATACCGGTGGCGAGATGACCGTGCCGGTGATCAACCGATCCTACCAGGATCCCCGCATCCTGCGACGTCCCTTGGAGCTCGGGGTGAAGGTCATCGCCGCCCACTCCTCCGGTAATAGCCATTTCTTTGACCAGAATTACTTCGGCGAACTCCTCAAGTTGATGGACGAGTTCCCGCATCTCTACGCCGACACGAGTGCCTTGAATAGCCCGGTCCGTAGTGGGGTGCTCAAGCAGGTCCTAGCCGCGGGCCGCCCGAGCCGCTTCCTGCACGGTAGTGACTACCCGGTTCCCGTGGGCGCCCTCTGGGTTCGCCTCCGTGGGCTCATCAGCGGCGCGCAACGGCGGGATGCTGGGCGGATCGATAATCTCATCGAACGGGACGCCTTCCTCAAGCGCTCGATGGGCTTTGCAGAGGGCCACTTCACCCAGCTGGGGGAAATCCTCCGCCCGCTCTGAGTCTCAGAGCGCGCGGAGTAACCCGCGGATATCGACCGACTCGGCGATCATCTTCTCGATGATGGGGATCTTGTCGGCGTCCTGGCGCATCGTCTTGACCGACATGTTATTGATGCGCGCGGTCACGGCGAAGGACTCCGCCTCCACCGCGGCTATCGGGATGCCGGCGAGCTGGAGCCGGCGGACGATGTCGTCGTTGGGGAGCAGCCCGTTCGAGAAGATGACCCCAGTGAGGGATTTGGCTGCGTCGCCCGCAATGAAGGCCTCGAGCAAGTCCTCGCGATCGCCGGGGACGATCACGAGGGTCCCGGGTACGCGGAGGTATTCCGCCGAGCGTCGGGCGGACATCGCGCCGATGACGACGCGCCGCACGCGGCGCAGGCCCGCTGGCTGGTGAATCCACCGCGCCTTCGTCTCGTCGGCCACCTGGTCGAGGTTGGGGTAGACGAGCGTCTCCTGCAACGGCACCACCCCGAGGAGGGGGACGCCGAGCTTGCGCAGGCCGCGCCCGGCGAAGTCCCGGATGAATTCCAACTTATCGGGCATGACCTTGTTGAGGATCGCGCCCACAACCTCGACGCCTGCCTTGTCGAAGAGGGCCTTGTTCAAGGCGATTTCGTCGATGGGTTTGCCGATTCCCCCCGCGGCGACGAGCAAGGCCTTGGAACGGAGGACGCGCGCGTTATCGGCGTTGGAGGCGCCGAACACCGAGCCGACGCCGGCGTGCCCCGAGCCTTCGACCACCACGATGTCCTTGCCGTAGGCCGCGCGGTCGAAGGCGCGGCAGATCCGGTCCTTCAGCTGGGGGCCGATCTCATCCGGGTTCTCGAGGTATTGCTTGGTGAAGTCCGGGCCGATGGCCACGGGCGACATGGCGGCGATGGGGATATCGAGGTGGAAGAGGCCGTCGATGAGCAGCGTATCCTCGTCGACCTGGTCATCGCCGGATTGCACGATGCGTTGGGCGATGGGTTTGATGTAGCCCACGTGCATACCCATGGTCTGGAGCGCCGCGGTGAGGCCTAGGCAGGTCGTGGTCTTGCCGTCGTTCATCCGGGTCGCTGCCACGAAAATTCGGCGGGTGTCCAGGTTCATCGGGCTCAGCAGGAGTCCCGGCACGTTGTCCGCGAAGCGACGCTTTATCGCCATCGTCTTTAGGCCGCGGGGCCGTCCTTGCGGGTCGGGTAGAGGTAGCTCTTGTCCACCGCCTGTGCGGCGACGATCACCGCCGTGCCGAAGATGTCATGGGCGGAGGCGCCCCGGGAAATCTCGGCGGCGGGTCGGTCGAGCCCGGTGAGGATTTGCCCGTAGGCGGGGATGTCGGCGATATGCTGAGCCATCTTCGAGGCGATGTTGCCTGCGTTGAGGTCGGGGAAAATGAGCACGCCGGCTTTACCCGCCACGCTCCCGCTGACCTCCTTGGCCTCGGCGGCGAACGGATTCAGGGCCGCGTCGGCCTGCATCTCGCCGTCGATGTCGCAGGCGATGTCGAGCTCGCGGGCCTTTCGGCGGGCCAACTCGGTGGCGGCTTGCACCTTCTTGACCGAGCTCAGTCGGGGGTGCGCGGCGTGGGTCGAGTAGGCCAGCATAGCGACCTTGGGCAGGGTGTTCGTCAGGTGGCCGGCGAGGGCTGCGGTGGTGACGGCGATGTCGGCCAGCTGCTCGGCGGTCGGCTCCGGGATGACGCCGCAATCCGCCAGGAAGAGCACCCCTTCGATGCCGAAACGCGCTTCCTCGGATTCAAGAATCTGCATGGAGGAGACAGTCTCGACCCCGGCTTGCCGGGGAATGGTCTGAAGGATGGTGCGGAGGCCCGAGGCGGCGTGGGTGGTGGCACCGGAAATCAGGGCGTCGGCGCCCGCGGTCGCGACCATCATGCACGCGAAGTAATTCGGGTTGAGCGCCAGTTCGCGCGGGTCGCCTTGGAGGTTGGTGGTGCCGTAGCGCTGGATCGACTCCAGTTTCTCGGCGAACGACTTCAACTCGTCGCTGCGCTCGGGTTCGATGATGCGGATATCATCGAGTTTCACGTTGAGGCGGGCGGCGGTGAGTTTGATGCGTTGGCGGTCGCCGACGAGGATCGGAATACCGAGCTTCTTGTTGGCGAACTGCCGGGCGGCCTGGATGATGCGTGGGTCGGCCCCTTCGGGGAACACGATGCGCTTCGGGTGGTTCTGGAGGCGGCCGGAGAGGCGGGAAATCAAGGACATGGGAGGGGCGGTCGGAGGGGGCGCGGGCAGGCGTCACCACGCCCCTGATTAGGGCAGGTTTTGGGGGGAGGGCGAGGCAGAAGGGGGGTGCAATTCCCTTCGTAACCGAGGGTTTACTTGGCGGGCGAGCTCGGGACGTAGCGGAAGGAAGGGAAGGTCTTTAAGGCCAGCTTGGTTTCCTCGGAGACGGGGTAGCCGAGTTTGATGAAGTAATCAGAAACGTCCGCCTTGGCCGCCAGCCCGTAGCGCAGCACGAAGGTGTTCTGCTTGGCGGCGAGGTCGCCTTTCGCGGGGCTCTGGGCGTAGGATCGCAGCGTCGTCCGGAGGGGGTCCCAGCCGTGGGCGTGAAGCAGGACGATGAAGGGGGAGAGCTGCTCGAAGGCGCCGAGGTTCGGCGGGTTGGCTAGGCGCTTAGCCATGTTGGCATCGAGTTCCTTGATGGAGCCGTGACCGGAACCGCGGGGCAGGCCGACCAATTTCTCCATGCAGTAGAGGGAGAAGAAATTGCAGGTCACTTCGGTTTGGCCGGGGAAGGTCCAGTCGGTGCGTTGGTGGTTATGGCCGAGCTCATGGAAGAAGCCCCAGTTGCCCTTGGTCGAAAGTTTCTGGAGGTCGACGATCTCGGCTTCGCTCGGGTTGAGCCAGCACATGAAGGGGTAGCCCGAGTGCATGTAGCCGGCGGAAATCTGGATATCCGGCACCACGCGTTCGGGTGCGAGGCGATCCAAGGCGACGAGGTCGTCCTCGAGTTCCAAGGCCTTATCCCACCATTCTGTGACGGGCTTGGGGTCCGCGACTTTCTCGCCAGTGGTCCGTCGGAAATGCAGGATCGCATGCTTGGCGACGAAGGTGACCCAGGGGGCAGGGCTGCTGGCGAGCGATTGCTTCCAGCTTTCGGGCGTGTCCTTGCCCAGGATGTAGGTCGGCATCGCGACGGCGTTGCCGAACTCAAGGATTTCCGGGCCGGGTTTGGCGATCCGGGGCAAGGCCGTGACGGCTTTACTCCCCCTGTTTTGGCGGATCTGGATGAAGAGTTGGCCGCCGAACGCGTTGGCCACTTTGTTCTCGCCCGGCTGCAGGTCGAAGGAGCGGCTGATGATGGGGAAGCGGTTCCACTTCTCGAGCTTGAGCAGGCTGTCCCGATGGCAGCCGATGATCACGCGCAGGGTCCGTCCCTCGGGCAGGGCGGGAGCCTTGACGGTCACCACCTCACCTGGGGCGGCGTAAAGTCCGGTCTCCTGCCAAACGTCCGGGCCGGTCGCTAAGTTAGGGGCGTTACCAGCGGCAGTATCCCAGCGGGTGACGAGGTTGGGGTCGAAACTCACCGTACGGGTGACCCGCTCCTTGGCTTCGACTAGGCCCGGAAAATCCTTGGCGCTCGGGTGCGTGGTCACTTGTTCGGGCGGGGTGGCCATGTAGGCGAGGATCGCCTTGTGGAGGGCCGGCCGATCCGCTTCGACCGGTTGGACGAACGGAGCCTTGGGCTTGGGGGTGATGTCTTCGGGCTTGGTCGCGGCGCCGGCGCACGCGGCAAGGCAAAGCAGGATGCAGGAACGAATCATGGTTAGCCCATCCAAGTCCGACCGTCCGGACTTTAAAGCGCAAAGATACTATTGAGCGATACCCGCCCTTATCAGAAGACGACGGTCTTATTGTTGCCGGCCAGAAGGACGCGGTCTTCAACGACGGCGCGCAGGCCGCGGGCCAGCACGACCTTCTCGATGTCCTTGCCGAGCTGCACCATGTCGTCGGGCGTGTCCGAGTGGTCGACGCGGATCACATCCTGCTCGACGATGGGCCCCTCGTCCAATGCGGGCGTCACGAAGTGGCAGGTCGCGCCAATCAGTTTCACCCCGCGGCGGTGGGCCTGGTGGTAAGGCTTGGCCCCGGCGAAGGAAGGGAGGAAGGAGTGGTGGATGTTGAGGATCTTGCCCGCGAAATCGCGACAGAGCTGCTCGTCCAGTACCTGCATGTAACGCGCCAGCACGATGAGGTCGGCCTGCTCGGCGCGGAAGATCGCGTCCATCTTGCGGAAGGCGGCCGCCTTGTTCTCGGGTGTCACCGGGATATGGTGGAAGGCGATGCCGTGTGCCTCGACGACTTTGCGGTGGTCCTCGTGGTTGGAGATCACGCAGGGCACGACGAAGCGGAAATCCTGCGAGACGTGCCGGGCGAGCAGGTCGTAGAGGCAATGCTCCTGCTTGGAGCAAAGGATGATCACGCGGCGGGGGCGGGCGGAATCCGAGAGGGTCCAGGTCATCCCGAAGCGTTCGGCGATCGGGCGGAAGCGTTCGCCGAACTCGGCCGCGGGGAAATCGAGTGAATCCGCGCGGATCTCGACGCGCATGAAGAAGCGCGTCAGCTCGCTCTCGGTGTGCTGGCTGGCCTCGGTGATGGAGCCATGGTGGCGGGCCACGAAGCTGGCGACCTCCGCCACGATACCCGTGGTGTCGGGGCAGGAGAAACTCAGGGTCAGACGGTCGGCCATGGGTGCATCAGGAAGTCGGGGGCGAGGCTGGTCAAGCCGGGGCGTCTACTGGGCGTTGCCCGTGTTATTATCGCCCTGTTTCTCCTCCGCCCCGGCCATGGCTTCGTTCTTCGAGCCGAAGAGCGTGGTCTTGGCGGTCTTGGCGCCAGGCTTGGTCGGCGGGAAGTTGGCGGGCATCCACGGCTTGAGGGCGCCGAGGGAGGTCTTCATGGAGTCCGTGTAGGGCCAGTTGAAACAGGCGAAGTAGGGTCCGAGGTTGGCGCCGACATGCTTGGACCAGGTGCGGACGAAGATGTCCTTCTTGCGTTCGTCGGAGTCGGACTTCGAGAGCGCCCCAAGGGCTTCCTTGATCTTTTTTTCTTCCTTGGCGATCTCGGCCATGCGCGCCTCCGCGACGACCTTATCCTCATCCTTCTTCTCTTTGATTGCAGCCTTGATCTTGCGCTCAAGCTCATGCTTTTCCTTGTCGAGTAGCTCTTGTTGCTTCTCGACCTCGCGGCCCGCGAGGCCGAGGTTCTTCTTTACGAGGGTGTCGGCTTTATGGACGTCGCGGCGTTCGCCCAAGGTCTCGAACGTGTCGCGGAGGCTCTTCCAGCCGAACTGCTTGACCGGGTAGTAGTATTGCGAGAGCAGGTGGAAAGGGGAGTCGGCATGGCTCTTGGGGTCGAGGGCCATCTCCGCCGTCATCACCCCGAGGTCTTCGCCATGCCCTTCGCCGATTTTCTTCCCGGAGATTTTCTCCATGCAATAAAGGGAGAAAAGGTTGTTCGTCACCTCGGTGTAGCCGGAGTACGTCCAGAGGCTGGATTGGTGGTTGTGCCCGAGTTCGTGGTAGAAGCCCCAGTTTCCTTCGGTCTTCAGCTTTTTCACGTTCACCGAGTCCTTGGAACTATCCAAGTAGCACTTGATGGGGTAGCCCGAGTGCATCCAGCCGATGGAGATCTCCGCGTCGGAGACGACCCGCTCCGCCGAACGACGGACTCCCCAGGCCGCCAGCCAATCGCAGGCGTCGACCGTCTCCATCCAGGTGGTCATCAGCTCTTGGGCTTCGGCGAAGGGCAGCTCGCGGATGTATTTGGACGGCACCGAGACGACCAGGTGGTCGCTCACCATCTCGGCCCAAGGGGCGGGGGCCAGCCGGCGGTTCTCCCATTCGGCCCGCGTCGTCTTGCCGTGGATGAAAATCGGGGCCTCGACGGCGCCCACGATCTCGACGCGGATCTGGTCGCGCGACTTGGCGTTCTTCTCGCCGCCCGGGATGTCGATGAAAATCGGGCCGCCGAAGGGGTTGGCCAGTTCGACGGTTCGTTTATTGAGTGCGACGGAGTTGCAGATGACTGGGAAGCGGTGCCAGCTTTCGCGTTTGGTGGCGCCCACGATGTCGTCGTTGTGGCAGCCGATGCGGGCGACCAGCCCGAGGTCCGCGTCGCCCGAGGAGATGCGGAACGTGATGCGTTCACCCGGAGCGGCGTAGGTGCCGGTGGAGTGCCAGCGCGAACGGTTGATCGGTAGGTTGACGGCGGTGATCACGCGATCGGCCGGGTCCAGCACGGCTCCCGGAAACTTTTCGGCGTCGGGATGGGGGACGCAGCGATCCGGGTCGAGGCTGGCCCAGTACTCGTCGACCGTCCGGCGGATCTTGGCCCGCAAGCCGCTGTCGCCCGAGGGGACGGCGAGCGGGCTGTCGGGGGAGGCCCTGAGTTCATGGGCCGCCTTGACTTCCTTGGTGAGGCGGGCGGGGTCGCCGACGTGCGCTTTCACCAGGCGCGTCGAGACGGTCTTGTAGAAGCGATTCAATTTCAGTTCCTCCTCCTTGATGACGGGGGCCGGTTTCATCGGTTTCGGCGGCTCGTTCATGACGACCGGCGGAGGCGGGGGTGGGGGTGGCGTCTGGTCGACGACCGGCGGGGTTACCTCTTTGGCGATCACCTTCGGCGTTTCGGGCGGGACGTCGGTCACCGTGGCCGGCTCGCGCATTTCGTTCAGGCGCCAATTGAGCAGGAAGGCGGCGGCCGCCAGCAACGTGACGAGGAGGAACCAGTAGAGTGGGCTGCTGGTGAAGCCATCCTTCGGGGGCCGGGGGGTCGATGAGCGACCAGGTCTTCGGGGTTCAAGGGCCATCAAAGGTGGTTTTGTCGCTCTTTCGGCCTTGGGTCAACCCATGCCTGCAGGATTGACCACCTCGCGGTCGCTCCTACGGTGAACGCTCACCTTTTCCGCCGATGGCCAAGACCTTATTCCAGAAAGTTTGGGAAGCACACACCGTGCGAAAACTGCCTAACGGGCAGACCCAGCTGTTCATCGGCACGCACCTCATCCATGAGGTGACGAGCCCGCAGGCCTTCGGCATGCTCCGGGACCTGGGCCTCAAGGTGAAGTACCCCCAGCGGACCTTCGCCACGGTCGACCACATCGTCCCGACCAACGAGCTCAAGGAGCCCTACTCCGACCCGATCGCCCAGGAGATGATCGAGGCCCTCCGCAAGAACACCCAGGACTTCGGCATCCGTTTCTTTGATACCAACACCGGCACGCAAGGCATCGTCCACATGGTCGGCCCGGAGCAGGGCATCACCCAGCCGGGTACCACCATCGCCTGCGGCGACTCGCACACCGCGACGCACGGCGCCTTCGGGGCCATCGCCTTCGGCATTGGCACCACGCAGGTTCGCGACGTCCTCGCGACCCAGACCCTCGCCCTCAGCCCGCTCAAGGTTCGCCGGATCGAGGTCAACGGCCAGCTCTCCCCGGGCGTCTACGCCAAGGACGTCATCCTGCACATCATCCGCATCCTCGGCGTCAACGGCGGGATTGGTTATGCCTATGAGTACGCCGGTTCCACCTTCGATAACTTCTCCCTCGAGGAGCGCATGACGGTTTGCAACATGTCCATCGAAGGCGGGGCCCGCTGTGGTTACGTCAACCCGGACCAGAAGACCTTCGACTACATCAAAGGTAAGCCTTACGCTCCGAAGCCCGCCGATTGGGATGCCGCCGTGGCCCGCTGGCAGTCCTTTGCTTCCGATGCTGGCTGCGTCTACGACGACACCGTTAAGTTTGACGCCGCCGCCATCCGTCCGACCGTCACCTGGGGCATCACCCCGGGGCAGGCTGTCTTCATCGACGAGAAGATGCCGGCGCTCGAGTCCCTCAATGCCGCCGACCGTGCCACCGCCGAGGACGCTTACAAGCACATGAAGCTGGCCCCGAACACCGCGATCAAGGGCACGAAGGTTGACGTCTGTTTCCTCGGTTCCTGCACCAATGGGCGAATTTCCGACCTCCGGGAGGTCGCCAAGTACCTCAAGGGTCGTAAGGTCAGCCCGAGCGTGAAGGCGATCGTCGTCCCGGGCTCCCAGCTCACCGCCATTCAGGCCGTCCATGAAGGCCTCGACAAGATCTACATCGAAGCGGGTTTCGAATGGCGCGGCGCCGGTTGCTCCATGTGCCTCGCGATGAACCCCGACAAGCTCGTGGGCGATCAGCTCTGCGCGAGTTCCTCGAACCGGAATTTCAAGGGCCGCCAAGGCTCCCAGACCGGTCGCACCGTGCTCATGAGCCCGCTCATGGTCGCCGCTGCCGCCATCACCGGCCAGGTCACCGACGCCCGCGAAGTCTTCAAGGTCTGATGTCCGACTCCGCCGTCACCCGCGTGCTCGCGCGCGTCGCCCAGGGCGACGCCGTGCCGGCTGCGTGCGCCGCGGAGGGGCTCACCTGCCAGGCCGACGTCACCGTCGACGCCCATTACGACGGAAAGCCGGTCTGCACCGTGACCCTCCCTTGGGTCGTGGAAGGCCATGCCGTGCTGTTCGCCGACGATTCCGTGGCCGCTGCCGTGGCCGAGGCGCGTCTCCGTTCACTCGCCGATTCCCTCGCCATGCCCGTCTGCATCGTGCGCCGGGCCGCCTGAATTCACTCTTTTCTAAACACCGCTTCCCATGTCCCTCGCCAAAGTCACCCAGGTCAAAGGCCTCGCCCTCGCCGTACCCGGCGATGACATCGACACCGACCGCATCATCCCCGCGCGCTTCCTGCGTTGCGTCACCTTCGACGACCTCGGCCAGCACGCCTTCCGCGACGAGCGCACCGGCCCGGACGGCAAGGAGAGCAACCACCCGATGAATTCGCCCCAGGCCGCGCGCATCGCCGCCGCCAAGCAGGGCGTCATGGTCGTCGGCTTTAACTTTGGCTGCGGCAGTTCCCGGGAACACGCCCCGCAGTCCCTCTGGCGCTTTGGATTCACCGCCTTCGTTGGGGGCAGTTTCGCTGAGATCTTCTTTGGTAACTCCACCACGCTGGGGGTCCCTTGTGTGACCCTCTCCAAGGACGACCTCGCCGATTGCGACGCCTTTGTGCGCGCCAATCCCGATGTCGAACTTAGCGTGGACGTCGAAAAGCTCGTCGTGACCGCCGGTACCAAGTCCTGGTCCGCCAGTATCGCCGCTTCCGCCCGCGAAGGCCTGGTCAACGGCAAGTGGGACCCGATTGCCGACCTCCTGGATGGCGCTGCCGCCGTCGATCAGCGCGCAGGCTCGCTGGCTTACGTGGTCGGAAAGTAGCTCGCCGGCTCCCGCCACGAAAGGGCCGCCGGGTGGGCGGCCTTTTTATTTTCAGAGACCGAAGAGTTTCCGGATGCCCTGGACCGTAGGCTTATGCTCGGCCGGGGCATTCTGTTCCCAGCGACGCAAGTAGTCCGTAAACGGCTCATGGTCCGGGCGGGCGGTGGCGTTGAGCCAACGGAAGGCCGCCCAGCGGCTCGGTTGCTCCTCGAGGTAGGGCAGGAGCGCCAAGGCGATAGCCCCGTTGAGTTGGCGTTCGGTGGCGTTACCGCGGAACTCCGCTTCATGATCCCGGTAAAACTTGGCCAGGCCTTTGGTCTCGAATTCCGTCTTGTAGGTGCGCTTGGTGATCACGTCCTCGGAGTATTTGCCCAAGGCGGCTGCGTAGCTTGCCCAGTTGGGGTAGGGTGGCTTGGTCTGCCAACTTTTGGCCATGGCCCGGAGGCAAAAGAGTGAGGCGGTCTCGCAGACGGATTCCTCGAACCACTGGTTATGGTTGGGGCCGGGCTGGAAGCCGCAGTGCACGTGGCCGAATTCATGCGCGACCTGGTAGGCGTACTGGGACCAGAAGGTCTTGCTCGTGTCCAACTGCACGACGACCTCGGCTTGCGCGTTGCGTTGGAAGAGGGTGATGGGGCCCTTGGTGCCGCGAACGATCACCACGTTCTCCATCGGGAGTTCGGGGCAGTGCTTCTGGAGCTCGCCCACCGCCGAGAGGCAGACTTTAGCAATGTCCTGTTCGCGGGCCTCGAAGCCGTTGGCCTCGACCCGGATCGCGCCGCGGCGCGTGGGGAGGTCGGCGGCGGTGGTCCCAGCCGTGACGGAGAGCAGGAGTAGGGTCAGCGGGCGCATCCTTACTTAGCCGGTGCGGGCGGATCGCCCGGGGTGACGGGGAGGAGCGGGAAGGCCCACTTCTCGCGGGTCAGGATCTCGTTGTGCAGCTTACACACCACTTCCTTGCCGCCCTGGGCGAGTTCGGTGGACATGATCGCCGGCGAGGCCGGACCCTGGTTCTTGGGGTAGTTCACCTGAAGCTTCTGCACCTCGACGGCCTGACCGTTGATCCGGGGCATGCCGAGGCGCACCTCGAGTTTGGGCAGGTCGGCGATGACGACCTTCTTGCCGCCGTAGATCTCGATGAAGGCTGAATGGCGGCCCCAGAACTTGAGCGTCCGGCCCGGGAACTTGAGTGAGGTGATGAAGACCGTCTGGTGGGTGGCGTGTTCGGTGAGAAAGGCGCCCACCCAGGTCCATTCCTTGCCATCCTTGTCCTTCTCGTAGGTCAACTTGCGGATCGCGTAGGTGTAGGTCCCGGCCTTCCAGGCGAACGGGCGTCGGCCCGAGGCGAAGTCTCCCTCGTAGCCCGCGGCCTCGGTGAGGCCATTCAGGGCGGGACGGACGAACGACGTGTCGAGGTCCTTGCTCCCCCAGCGGGAAAAGATTGCGCCCTTGCCCTTGTGGTAGGCTCCCTGGGGGCTAGCGTCGGACACGGGGTTGCCGCCGATGTTGGTCTGGATGCCGCCGTAGAAGCTCGTGTCGTTGAGCTGGCCGAGACCGATCGGCGCGATGTAGAGGTTAAGCTTGGCCGGGTCGACGTCGTCGCTGATCGTCACATCGATCTCGAGCGATTCGAAGTCGGGCGTCGCCGGCATGGTCCACCAGAGGTTGACCATGTGCCAGGGTAACTTGGTCTGCTCGTTCGGCAGGGGGCGCTCGACCGGCGTCGCGGTGATGACCTTGGGTTTGGCTTCCTCCGCACCCGGGAGGCCGGCGGCGACGAGGGCGAGGAGCAGGGCGAGGGGGCGCATGGGGGTGCGTTCAACCTACGCCAGCCAAGCGCGGAGACCAGCCGGATAACTGAGAGAAACCCTTCGTTTGTGGCTGGGGCAATAAAAAGGGCTGCCCGTCGGCAGCCCTTGGTGACGGGGAAGGGGGTTTTCAGCCCTTCCAGATGCGCAGCAGGGCGTCGGCCATGTCGGACGGCGTGGCCGCGACCGAGATGCCGCATTCTTGGAAGATCTTGATCTTCGCGGCGGCGGTATCCTCCGCCCCGCCGATGACGGCGCCGGCGTGACCCATGCGACGGCCGGCCGGGGCGGTGGCGCCCGCGATGAAACCGGCGACCGGCTTCTTGCAGTGCTCCTCGATCCACTCGGCGGCTTCTTCTTCTGCCGTGCCGCCGATTTCACCAATCATAATAAAGGCTTCCGTGTCGGGATCGTCGTTGAACATTTTCACCACGTCGAGGTGGGACGTGCCATTGATCGGATCGCCACCGATACCGACGCAGGTGGATTGTCCGTGTCCGCGGCTGGAAAGTTGCCAGACGGCCTCATAGGTGAGGGTGCCAGAGCGGGAGACCACGCCGACGTTGCCACGCTTATGGATGTAGCCTGGGGCGATGCCGATACGGCAGCCGCCAGAGGACTTGTCGCCGCGACCCGGGGTCACGAGGCCAGGGCAGTTCGGGCCGATGAGGCGGGTGCGCCGGCCAGCCATGGCACGTTTGGCGCGGACCATGTCGCGGACCGGGATGCCTTCGGTGATGGCCACGGCGAGGTCGAGGTCGGCGTCGAAGCACTCGAGGATGGCGTCGGCCGCGAAGGGCGGGGGGACGAAGATGGCGGAGACGGTGGCGCCGGTCTGCCGGGCGGCTTCGGCAACGGTGTTGAAGATCGGGACCTTCTTGCCGGCATGTTCGAAGACTTGGCCGCCTTTACCCGGGGTGACGCCGGCGACGACCTGTGAGCCGTAGTCGAGGGACAGGCGGGCATGGCGGGCACCGAAATCCCCCGTGATCCCCTGGACGAGGATGCGGGTATCTTCTTTGACGAGAATGGACATGGAGAGGGAGCGGGGATTACTTGGCGTTGACGAGCTTCACGATCTTCTGGGCGGCGTCGGCCATGGAATCGCCGGAGACGATGGTCAGGCCGGAAGCGGCGAGCGTCGCTTTCCCGGCGTCGACGTTGTTGCCTTCGAGGCGGACGACCAAGGGGAGTTTGAGGCCGGTCTCTTTCACCGCCTCGACGATGCCGGTGGCGATGACGTTGCAGTCCATGATGCCGCCGAAGATGTTGACGAGGATGCCCTTCACGTTGGGGTCGCCGAGGATGATCTTGAACGCGGCGGTAACCTGGTCCTTGGTGGCGCCGCCGCCGACATCGAGGAAGTTGGCGGGGCTGCCGCCAAAGTGCTGGATGATGTCCATCGTGGACATCGCGAGACCTGCGCCGTTAACGAGGCAGGCGATATCGCCGTCGAGGGCGATGTAGGAGAGGCCGAATTTCGAGGCTTCGATTTCCTTGGCGTCCTCCTCGTTGAGGTCGCGCAGGGCGACGACATCGGGGTGGCGGAACAGGGCGTTGTCATCGAACGACACCTTGGCGTCGAGGGCGAGGAGCTTGCCTTCCTTGGTCACTAGGAGGGGGTTGACCTCGACCATGGCGCAATCCTTCTCCCAGTAGAACTGGTAGAGTTTGGTGACGAGCGTGACGCACTGTTTGAAGAGCTCGCCGCTGAAGCCGAGGCTGAAGGCGATCTGCCGGGCCTGGAAAGCCTGTAGCCCGACCGCGGGGTCGACGTGCACCTTGAAGATTTTCTCGGGGGTCGCGTGGGCGACGTGCTCGATCTCCATGCCGCCTTCGGTGGAGGCGACGATGACGGGCTGGGAGGTGGCGCGGTCGAGAAGGATGGCGAGGTAGTACTCGTCGTCGCGGCCGTCCGGGCGCTTGCCGAGGTTGGCGGCTTCCGTGAAGTAGATGGTCTGGACCTTGCGGCCGGCTTCGCCGGTCTGCGCGGTGATCAAGGTGTTACCGAGCATCGCCTGGGCGTTCGCGACCGCCTTCTCGGCGGTGGCGGAGAACTTCACGCCGCCCTTGAAGCCGTCGGTGAACGTGCCCTTGCCGCGGCCGCCAGCGTGGATCTGGGACTTGACCATGTAGCCGCCCGTGCCGTCGAGCTGCGCGAGGGCGGCGGCGAACTGGTCGGCGGTCTGCACGGCCACGCCCTTGGGCACGGCCACACCGAACTTTTCGAACAGGGTCTTGGCCTGATATTCGTGGATATTCATCTAACTTAAGGACGGTCGCGGGTGGGGTGGTTCAACCCTTGAGGTCGGCTTCCTTGGTCTTCAGGTGTTTTTCGATGTCCGCGGTGAACTTGTCGGTGTGCAGCTGGATCTCCTTCTCGGAGCGCTTGAGGTCGTCGTCGGTGATGACCTTGTCCTTGTGGGCCTTCTTGAGGGATTCGAGCGCGTCGCGGCGGGCGTTGCGCACGCGGACCTTGCCTTCCTCGGCCATCTGCGTGGCGCGTTTGGCGAGCTCGAGGCGGCGTTCGCCGGAAAGGGAGGGGACGGGGCAGCGGAGGAAGTTGCCCTGCGGGACCGGGTTGATGCCGATGTTGGCGCTCTGGATGGCTTTGCGGATGTCGTCCATCGCGCCCTTGTCGAAGGGCTGCACGACGATCGACTGCGCGTCGGGGGTGGTGATGGCAGCCATGTCCTTGAGGCGCTGGGTCATCCCGTAGGCTTCGACGTGGACCTGGATGTTCTCGACCATCTGGGGGTTGGCCTTGCCGGTGTGCAGGGTGCCGAATTCGCGGAGCGTGTGCTCGACGGCCTTGCCCATGTTGTTGGCGCCGTCGGCGATGGTCTTCTTGATGTCCATGATAGGGTGGGTGGGGTGGTTTGGGAAATCAGGCGACGAGCGTGCCGATGCGTTGACCGAGCACGGCCTTCTTGACGGCGCCCTTGTCCGACATCGAGAAGACGATGATCGGGAGCTTGTTGGCTTCGCAGAGCGAGAAGGCCTCGGCGTCCATCACGCCCAGACGCTTGGTCAGCGCTTCGGCGTGCGAGACGCGGGTGTAGCGCTTGGCATCCTTGTGCTTCATCGGGTCCTTGTCGTAGACCCCGTCGACCTTGGTGGCCTTGAGGATGGCGTCGGCACCGATCTCATTGGCGCGCAGGGCGGCGGCGTAGTCTGTCGTGCAGTACGGGTTGCCCGTGCCGGCGACGAAGACGACAATCCGGCCGCGCGCGAGGTGGCGGGTGGCGCGACGCTGGATGAAAGGTTCCGCGATACGGTCCATCGGGATGGCGGTCATCACGCGCACCTCGAGGCCGGCCTTCTCGAGCCGATCCATAAGGGCGAGTCCATTAATCACCGTGGCAAGCATCCCCATGTTATCGCCGGTGGTCCGGTCGGTGCCATTGGCGCGCGCGCCGGCCAGTCCGCGGAAGATGTTACCCCCGCCCACGACGACGGCGACCTGGGTGCCGAGTTGGCGGAGGGATTTGAGCTCTTCCGCCAGGCGGTCGAGGACGGCCGGGTCGATGGATTCGCCGGTGGCGTCGTTACGGAGGGCCTCCCCGCTGATCTTCAGCACGATACGTCGGTACTTGGACTTCTTGACGGCGGTGGCGGGCATACAGGGGAAATGAGGAACTCCCCCCCCAGCGTCAACCACGCCTTGGACACGCTTGACACTCCCAACCCGAAGCCTCTTCAGTAGGGGGGCACAGACCCGTGGTGTAACGGTAGCACAAGTGATTTTGGTTCACTTTGTCGGGGTTCGAATCCCTGCGGGTCTATGCACGATTTTCGCCTGACCTTCGGATCGCCCGGGCACAAAAAACCCCGGGGTGGCCGGGGTTGGTCGGGGAATGGTCCGCGGGCTTAGGCGCGACCCAGGTATTCCTTGTTCTCGGTGCTGACCTTGATCTTCTCGCCCTGCTTGATGAATAGGGGGACGTTCACGGTCAGGCCGTTCTCGCAGGTCACGGACTTCTGGACGTTGCCAGCGGTGTCGCCCTTGACGGCGGGAGGGGCTTCCAGGACTTCGACGATGACGGAGGGGGGGAGGTCGACGGTGATCGGCTTTTCCTCGACGAAGAGCACCATGTAGGAGGTGCCGGGGATCAGGAACTCCCGGGAGTCCTCAAGGGAGGAGGCGGAGATGTAGTATTCGTCGTTGGTGTTGACGTCCACGAAGACGTAGCTGCCGTCGGCCTCGTAGGAGAGCTCGAGCTGCTTGATCGAGTTGTCGAACACATCGAAGCTGACGCCGATGCCGCAACGGACCGGGATCTTGGCGCCGGTTTTGATCGAGCGGAGCTCCATCTGAACGTAGGAGGCATTGTTGGGGGGGGTACGGACGAGGCACTCGAGAACGATGCAGAGCTCGCCGTTGTAGCTCATGATGTTCTTCTTCTTGATGCGATTGACGGGCAGGGAGGGCATGGGAGTAAAGGCGGAGACAAGCCGTCCCGCCCGCCACGGTCAAGCCGGACTTGCCCGCGGAGGGTTAAAGGGGGCGGGGGAGGCCGTTATTCCCCGCGGCCGACCTTATCCGTGACGGCCGGCGTCCCGTCCGGGCGGCGGTAGTTGACCTTGAGACCTTTGAGGCCCTCCAGGTTCTTCTCCAGTCGGCCTTGAAACTCGGGCCAAGAGCGGTCCCTGGGGTCGGACCAGGCGACCTCGGCCAAGGCGCAGAGCCGCGGGAAGGCCATGTATTCCAGTTTGGCCCCGTTGTAGATGTACTCCGACCATAGCTGGGCCTGGCATCCGAGCACCAGTTTGCGTTGCTCGGGGTTGAATTTCGGCGGGATCGGCTCGAAGGCATAAACTTTCTCCACGGTCAGGTTGCCGCCGATCATGTCGAAGCGGGGATCGTCGGGGCGCTTGCCTTGCCCGTAGTCGAAGTACGTATGCGAGGTGGGGGACATCACGATGGGGTTACCGCGCTCGGCGGCCAGCTGGGCCCATTTCCAGTCGCGCCAGACCATCATGGTCGCGGTCTTGGCTAGCCCGCCTTCTTGGATCTCGTCCCACCCGATCAACTTCTTGCCACGGGCGGCGAGTAACTTCTCCAAGCGACCGACGAAGTAGGCCTGCAGTTCATGCTCGTCCTTGAGTTTTTCGCGGGCCATCACTTGTTGGGCGAAAGGCGACTTTTTCCACTGATCCTTGGGGGCTTCGTCGCCGCCGATGTGAAAGTAGGCGCCGGGGAAGATCGGGCAAAGCTCGGCGAGGACATCGTCAATGAAGCGGAAGGTCTCTTCCTTCGGGGCCAGCGTGTAGGTTTTCACGCCCCAACTCGTCGCCACTTTCGGCGCGAAGCCCGGGACGTCGGTGTTGCCCAGTTCCGGGTAGGCCGCTATCGCCGCGCTGGAGTGGCCGGGCATGTCAATCTCGGGGACCACGGTGATGTGGTAGGTTGCGGCTAAGGCGACAATCTCCTTGAGGTCTTCCTGCGTGTAGAAACCGCCGTAAGGCTTGCCGTCGGACTTCTTCCGGTCGCCCATCACCGGGGAGGCGTCGCGCCGCGAGCCGACCTCGGTGAGCTTCGGGTATTTCTTGATCTCGACACGCCAACCTTGGTCCTCGGTGAGGTGCCAGTGCAGGACGTTGAGCTTATAAAGCGACATGAGGTGGAGCAGTCGCTTGACCTCCGTCTTGCCGAGAAAGTGCCGGCCTTCGTCGAGCATCACGCCGCGCCAGGCGAAACGCGGACGATCGAGCAGCAGGCCCGGGCGGGCGTAGAGTTGGCCATCGGAGCCTTGGTAGGATAAATCGTTCAAGGTGTAGAATGCGTAGAACGCCCCCGCTTCCGTGGCCGCCTTGATGATCAGATCCTTGCCGGGCTCGTTGATAATCGCGTAGCCCTCGGGCCCGAACACGAAGTCGCCGTGCTTGTCGGCCTTGATCAGCCGGATGGTGGATGGGCCGCTTTCGACGGACCCAAGCCGGCGGCGGATGAAGGTCTCGGTCAGCGGGAAGGCCGGGTCCGCCACCAGCCTGGCCGTGAAAATCGGCTTGGCCGGGGCGTCCATGATCGGCAACCACCGGGACGGCTGCGGAAGAAAGTTCTGGGCCCAGGCGAAACCGCCGAGCGTGAGGAAGAGCAGGGGGGCGAGGGTAAGTCGTCTCATGGGGTCACCCTAAACAAAGCCCCGGCCGCCCGATGTCGAGCGACCACTTCATCGAGAATCACTCTATCAGGAAGAGGGTCCCGCCGATCTGGTTGATCGTGGCGGTGCCCGCGGTGACCGCCGCGGCATCGGCTCCCTCGATGGTCGCCCCGGCCGAGGCGCTCACGGTGCGCGCGCAAAGGAGGTCGCGGAAGGCGCTGTAGAAGCGTTGGAGTTCGGCCTTGGAGCTGACGACCATCTCGACGGTCTTGGCATGCGTGGTGTTCGGGTAGGTCTTCACGACTAGGCCGGCAGTGGCCGACTGGGTCACGTTATTGACCTTGGACTCGAGCGCGGCGAGGGGGCCCGGGATGGGCAGCTTCGAGGCCGCGGCCGGGTCGAGGCCGCGGTTCTGGGAGTTTGCGGTGCTGGCGCGGTTCGCCCGGTCGGCGACGTCCGCGCTGCCTGGCGGGCGGGTGAAGTAGATGCGGAGTTGTTGGTTGGAGTTCTGCATGTCCACCACGACCTCGCTCACCAGGTAGGCTCCCGTGGTGTATTCTTGGAAGGAGACCGAGACGACGTGGTCGGCGCGTCCATAGAACGAGAGGTCGGTGCCCGCCACCTCGATACCGAAGATGCCGCCGTTCGGGATAGCCTTCTTCTTCATCTTCAAGGCGAACGCGTCGGGGGTCAGGGCGGCCAGCGCGGCGGCGGCCAGGGCGAGGGCGGGCAGTCTCATGGCGTTAATCCTTTACCCCAGACGGGCCCGAAGCAAGATTACTCCCGATGCTGAGCTGCCAAGACCTCACCGTGCAGGCGGGCGCCGACGGCCCCATCATCCTTGACCATGCGACCGCGCGGTTCCTCCCCAAGGGGCTGAACGCCGTCATCGGTCCGTCGGGTTGTGGCAAGACGACCTTGATGAAGGCCATCCTCGGCATCCTGCCTTCGACCGGGGAGGCTGCGCTGGCCGGGGTGCCGATCACCTGTTCCGAAGACTTGGTCGGCAAGGTCGGCTTTGCGCCGCAGTTCACCGCCGCCCAAGCCCAGTTGACCGTCGGCGAATCCCTGGATTACGCCTTACGGCTCGCGGTGCCTGATGCCGCGGAACGCTCGACGCGGCTGGAAGGCGTGCTGAAGGTCACCGGCCTTAAGCCTCACCGCAACAAGCGCGTCGCCTCGCTCTCTGGTGGTCAGCTCCGTCGCCTTTCATTGGGCCTCGAGCTGACGCTCGATCCCGCTTGCATGGTCTGCGACGAAGTGACGTCGGGACTGGACCCGCAATCGGAAGATCAGATCCTGGCGCTGCTGCGTGAACTGGCCGAGACCCGGCGGAAGAGTTTCGTCTGCATCATCCACAACTTGGGTAAATTGGACCAGTTCGACTGGGTCACCGTCGTCTACCAAGGGGACGTGGTCTTCCAGGGCGCCCCGGCGGAGCTGCTCACGTACTTTGGTATCCCTAATGGCCTGCGGCTGTATGAGGTGCTCAACGCCTCGGACCTGGCCACTTGGCGGGACCGCTGGGCCATTTATCAGTCGGAGCATCCGGGTCGGTTCGAAGCTGCGGCCGCCGCGGCTGGAACCTCGCCGGAGCCGGAGCCCTTGCCCGAGCCGGTCCTGCCAGGGGGGGTCTCGCAGTTCTTCACCTTGCTCGCCCGTCGCCTCCGGCTCTTCTTCCGCGACACGGGCTACCTTGGTCTTACGCTCGCCATCACGTTCGGCTTCCCGCTGCTGGTCGTCATCTTTAATTTCAACGGGGTTTGGAACCTTCATGACATCTCGCTCGAGAGCAACCCGGCCTCGGTCTCCGAGTTTCAGGCGCGCATCGCCGATTCGCTGAACAACGCCCGGGTCGCCAACATGGCCGCCGGTCTGGTCATGTTCCAAGTCATCCTGCTCACGCTCATGGGCGCCAACAACGGGGGCCGCGAGATCTCGGCGGAGCGCCAGCTTTACGAGAAGGAGCGGATGACCGGCCTGCGTCCCTGGTCCTACGCGTTGTCGAAGATCACCTTCGTCTCATTGATCGCGATTTTCCAGGGCGTGTGGATGTGCGTGTTCGTGAAGTTGATTTGTAATTTCCCGGGAGGGTGGGGCCCGCAGTTGGGTATCCTGGTCGCGAGCTGCGTCTCGATGTCCGTGGTTTGCCTCGCTTTCTCCGCGTTGCTGGCCTCCCCCGAGAAGTCCTCGCTCCTCTCCATCTACTTGGTCGGCTTCCAGCTCCCGCTTTCCGGGGTCGTGCTGGCCCTGCCGGATCAACTGACCTGGGTCTGTCGCCCCTTCATCAACTCCTATTGGGGCTGGTCCGGCTTCATGAAATCGATGGCGGACGACAACTCGGTCCGGATCTGGGGGGCGTATGTCAATAGTTTGGCCGACAAATCGGCCCAGATTGCGGATAACCAGGTCTCCATCATGATCCTGGTCGTCCATGCGATGCTGGCGATTTGCCTGATCATGGTCGGCTGCCAGCAAAAGCGCTGGAACTGAGCCGAATCCCGCCTAGACTGATTTCTGCCCCCTTTCTTCATGTCCAAGATCAACCCTCTGGTTTTCGCGCTCGGCATCCCCACCGTGGTCATCGCCGTCCTGGTTTTCGTCGTCGTCGGGCGCAGTGGGGGGAAGTTTACCAACCTTTCCCCCTTCTCGCTGAAGTCCTATCGCCAGGACTGGACCGCCTTGCAGGGCAATTCCTACCGCCTCGACTGCAAGGTGGAGCAGCAGTTGGCCTTCCTCGAGGGTAAGGGACGGCTCTTGGTGGTCAGTCCCATCGTCGATCGCGACAAGGAGATGGACAAGGCCAACCTCGGGCGACTCCCCGTCTTCGTGCCCGCCGACACGACCCAGTCCTTTGAGGTCGGCCAGCGTTTCAAGTTCAAGGTCCGCCTCAGCCGTGACCTGCTCCTGGTCGAAGACCTTGAGCGTTTCTGATTTTCCCGCCATGCGTACATCTCTCCTCGTTTGTCTCGGTTGGTGCGCGTTGGTCGCCCAAGGGTTCGCCCAAGCGCCTCCGCCTGGCGCGTCCGTCTCCGGCGGTGGCGGCGGGGATTACAAGAGCTCGACCGCCGAGGGTGGCGCGGATCGGCTGTTCGATGTTAATAGCGACTCGGTCGACATGGAGAACGGTTCGATGCAGTGGAAGGGGAAGACTTTCAACCTCGGGAACTCCCGGGCGATGCGGATGCGCTTCGAGCGCTACCTGTCGTCACCCGCCGCCGGAGGCGACATGCTGAAGTATCAGGATTTGCTCCGTCGCATCGAGCGCTTGCTGGCGCCCAACTCGATCAACGCTTCCAACTACCTCGCCAACCAGCAGGAGGCCTTCAACTTGCTCTTTCAGGCGGCCGAATACGAGGTCGACGGTAATAATTGCCTGACCATCGCCACCCAGGTCCAGAAGGTTTGGAACATGCGCGCCGAATTCCGTCAACTCGAGGTGACGAAGAATCAGCTGGAGGCGATCCGCAAAGCGCAGGAAGGGGTCGTCGTGAACCGGGCGGACAAAATTGAGGCCGCCAATGACGAGCGCTCCTCCCAAGGGAGCTCGAAGGGCGGCGCCCCCAAGCTGGCGAAATCGAGCGGGGGCACCACCGAGCTCGGCTATCGTGTCAAGGACGAGCAGCGCACGCAGGCCGAAATCCTGGCTAAGAACGCCGAGATGACCGCGCTCGGCCTGAAGGCCCAGATTGAGTTCCAGTCGCAGATGGTCGGTTTCCTCCTGGCCCGCCGCTACCGCCACTGCATCATCTCCAGCGCCTTCTACCGGGTGCTGTTCAAGAGCGGCAACCAAGGCATCAAGGTCGGGGCCAAGGAAGTGAAGGAGTTCTTCCCGGTCTCCGATTTTGTGCCGACGCTCGAATCCCTCGACACCCTCTCGCGGGAGGCCATGAACGACGTCACCATCGGGATGCGCACCGTGGATGACCTCGTCAAGCAGGGCGAGCTCTACAGCGCCTTCGAGCGACTGCAGGAGACCTACTTCCTCGGCGAATTTGAGCCTTCGGTCATGATGTACGAGCAGGCCAAGAAGCGTGAGATGCTGGAACTTTGGCGCGACCTCCGCGAGCTGCAGCGGCTCGGTGATGAGCATGACCTTGCCAATGTGGAGGGCTATGTGAACAAGGTCCGGGGCCGCGCCCGCGATTTCCCCGGGGCCGCCATACTCTCGAAGGTCAACAACGCCATCAACGCCTCCAACATGGCGGTCCTCTCCGCGAAGCAGGCGGCCCTCTCGGGGGATACCGCCAAGGCCGAGGGTGCGCTCGAGCGCGCCACCAAGATCTGGCCTCAGAATCCGGCGGTCAAGGAGTTCGCCAACCAAGTGGTCAGCCGCCAGGACACCCTGGCGCAGAAAATTCCGGAATTTGACCGCATGGTCGCCGAGGCCAAGTGGCGCGACATCTTCAATAAGAAACTCGATTTCGCCCTGGCCCTCGCCCAAGACAAGGCCCGCTCCGAGAAACTGCGGCAGGTGGTGAACCGAATCGGCGAACTCGACGCCAATATCCAGAAGGCTCAGGTGTTGGCTTCGCAGAATAACCCTTACCTCGCCTGGGACGTCATCGTGGAGACTTCCCGCGCCGAGCCCGATGACCTCATCCTGGCGAAGACCCGCTCGGACGTCGCCCCGCTCGTCGCCGACTATGCCAAGACCATCGGAATCGCCGAGAAGTTGGAAAAGGATGGCGGCGAGGCCGCGGCCTTGACGGCTTGGTTGCAAGCGCAAGACCTTAACCCGGCCTCCCCGGCCTGCGGGGCCGCGATCAAACGGTTGGCTGCCTCGCTGGCGCAAGGCGCCCCGGCCAAGGCTTCCCCGGTGGCCCCGACCCCGCCGGCGGCGGGTGGCGCGTCCGGTGATGAGGTCGTGGTGCCGCCGAAGCGCTGACCTCGCCCCGTCTTACCAGACGCTGATGGGCGCGTCCTCCAGCGGGTCCACGACGGTCACCCGGAGGTCCCCCTTGGCGGCCCGCACGTCCTGCATGACTGCTTCGACAATCGTCGTGCGGTTACATTCCTTGCTCAGGTGGCCGAGGAAGAGCTCGGTGGCACGCCATTCGCGGAGACCCAGCAGGAGGTCGCGGGCGGCGAGGTTGGAGAGGTGGCCGTGCCGTCCGCGAATCCGTTGCTTAAGGTTCAGCGGGCGTTTGGACAGATCCAGCATCTCCTCATCGTAGTTCGACTCGAGGACGAGGATGTCCGCCAGGGCCACGTGGTGCTTGACCACCTCGGTGGCATGCCCGAGGTCGGTCAGCCAGGTGACGCGCCGGGCGGCGTGGCTATCCTCGGCCGGGCAATCGATGGCGAAGCCGACCGGGTCGGCGGCGTCGTGGGGGATGGGGATCGCGGTGATAGCGAGCCCGCGGAACTCGAACGTGCTCCCCGTCTCGAAGATCTGCCAGTCCGGTCGCACCTTGAGCGCTCCCTGGATGCGGTGGGCGGTCTCCCGGTTGGCGAAGACCTTGAGGAGCGGGTTTTGTCGCAGCAACGCCGCGAGTCCGATGCAATGGTCGCTGTGCTCATGGGTGATCAGGACTGCATCGAGGGCGCGGGCTTCCGTCCCCAACTGGCGGAGCGAGGCTTCGAGTCGTGGGGCGGGAAAGCCCGCATCCAGCATCACGCGTGCGCCGCCCGCTTCCAGAATCGAGCAGTTGCCGGAACTGCTGGTGCCAAGGATGTGGAAGGCGAAGGCCATCGGAAAGTGCATGCAACCCCGCTCCGGCTTGGGCTTCAAGCCGTCAGTGGGCTTTTCGCTTGAGAGGGAAGGGGGCCGAGGCGAAGATGAGCCTAACTGCCATGCCGTCCCTGCCTCGAGTCATCAGCATCATCATGGGGGGCGGTCGCGGCTCCCGCCTTTACCCCCTGACGAAGGACCGCTGCAAGCCGGCGGTCCCCCTCGCCAGTAACTACCGCTTGGTCGACATCCCGATCAGCAATTGCCTGAACTCCGGCTTCAACCAGATCTTCGTGCTGACGCAGTTCAACACCGCCTCGCTCCATAAGCACATCCAACAGACCTATAAATTCGATGGCTTCGGTCGTGGTTTCGTCGACATTCTGGCCGCCGAACAGACGGGGGACAAAGAGTCCTGGTACCAAGGGACCGCCGATGCGGTCCGCCAGAACCTGCACCACTATAACCTCAAGGACGAGGACCTGGTCCTGATCCTTTCTGGCGACCAGCTTTACCGGCTCGATTTCGACGAATTGGCCCGCCAGCACGTGGAGAACGCGGCTGACGTCACCATCGCGGCCAAGGCGCTGCCCGCCGACCAGGTCTCGGCCCTCGGCGTGATGCGCGTCAACCCCGACTTGCGGATCGTCGAGTTCGTCGAGAAGCCCAAGGATCCGGCGGTGATTCAGTCGTTGGTCCTTGGTGGCGCCGCCCGGACCCGGCTCTCGGATAAGTCAGACCGACCCTACTGCCTAGCTTCGATGGGTATCTACCTGTTCTCGGGTAAGGTCATGCGCGAGGCGCTGGCCGACCCGGCCCAGACCGACTTCGGCAAGGAAGTCATCCCTGGCCTGCTGGCCTCGAAACGCATGATGGCCTACGTCTTTGACGGTTATTGGGAGGATATCGGTACCGTCGGTTCTTTTTGGGAGTGCAACTTGACCCTGACCGACCCGGTGCCCCCGTTCGATTTCTTCGATGGGCAGAATCCGGTCTACACGCACGCGCGTTACCTCCCGCCAGCCAAACTCAATGGCGCTCGCTCCCGTCGCGTCTTGATGGCCGACGGTGCGATTGTCGACGACTCCGAACTTGATCGCTGCGTCATCGGCATCCGCTCCGTGATCCGCGGCGGCTCCCGACTCGAGAATGTTGTGATGATGGGCGCCGACGCCTTCGAGCGCCCCCATGATCTGGCCCGGAATCATGCGCTCGGCCGACCTGATGTCGGCGTGGGCCCCGACTGCCTCATCCGTAACGCGATTATCGATAAGAACGCCCGCATCGGGGCTGGTTGCCGGCTTTCGCCGAAAGGTATGCCGGAAAAGTGGGAGAACGAGGCGCTCTTCGTGCGCGACGGCGTCATTGTCGTCAAGAAGGGAGCGGTCGTGCCGCCCGGGACGGTCGTCGGCGAATGAAGGCCTACGCCCGAACTTACTGGTTCACGTGGGGCTTCCTCGTGCTTGCTGCGCTGTTCACCGGCGGGGCCGCCTCCGTGAAGGATGTATTCTTTGGTGGTTTGCTCGCCGCGTTACTGTCCGGGGGTCTGACTCGCCCCTACGAACGGCTCGGCCTGCGTTACGCCCCCTTGTTGGGCGCCTTGGCGGGGACGGTCTGGGTATTATTGTCCATGTTACGGCTGCGTTGGTTCGGCGATGCCGAGGAGGTGGCCCTGGCGGCGTGGCAACTCGGCACGCAGATTTCGGTCCATGCCGCCGCGTTCGCGGGCGCCGCCTTGATGGCTTCGCTCCGGCCGGATGAACGTTTCGTCCGGGCGGTCCTCTCCGGGGTGCTCCTGGCGGCGGCGATGACCGCGGTGCCCTACGGTTTCATCGCCTGGGTGGACCATCGGCTCGCTGGGCCCGTTGAGGTCGTCCTGCTGACCGGGGCGGAAGTGCCGGCGAACGCCGCCCCCGCGCGGCGCTCCGGCGCGGAGATCGCGACGCTGGCACCCGATGAGATCGCCTTGCTCAAGGAACGTTTTCTCGTGGTCGAGGGCCCCGGTGGTCCCGAAGTCATCGATGATACCGGCCACCGTCATTGGCCGCTTTGGCGTAAGCGTTTCACCTTTCCCGGGAACCCTGGTGGCCCGGTCCGACGGGTGCTGGTGGTGATGCCTACCGACCGCCCGCGGCTGGCAGGCGACCGCTACCCGGCCCTCGGTCATGGGGATTGGACCTTTTCCGCCGGGGAGGACCCGCGCGGTCTGACGGTCGTGGGACTGTCTGCGGATGGCTCGGTGGCCACTTCGGCCAAGTTCCTGTCCCTCACGATTCGTTTAAAGCAGGGCACGGTGGTCGACCCAGTGGTGGATCGCGCCCGTCCGCCGGCGACCCTCGCGGCGGCGCAGCGCGAACTCGCGGCTTTCCGCGCGGCCCAAGTCTGCTCCGTGGCCGTGGTCCGCCGCTCGCCCGTCGGGGATTTCTACGCCCCGGATCCCGTCCGCCAGGGGGTCGCTTACGCTTTCGATTACACGGTCAGCGGTGACGACCTGCGGGAGGTTCAGTCGGCACCAGCGGATAAGCCCAAGCCGACGCCGCCGCCTGTCCTTCCCGTCCGGCCCGTCACCAAGTGACGCTTAGGTCGTCGAACTGAGGAAGTCGCGGTGCAGCCGGGCGTAGGTCCCGTCCGCTTGAAGCAGTGTCTCATGGTTGCCCCGCTCGACGATGTGGCCCTGCTCCAGTACCAGCACCTGATCGGCTTTGCGGATGGTGCTCAAGCGGTGCGCCACGACGAAACTCGTGCGGCCTTTCATCAGCCGGGCGAGCGCCGACTGCAGGCGCGACTCCGTGAGGGTGTCGACGGCGCTCGTCGCCTCGTCGAGCACCAAGATGCGAGGGTCGGGCAGCAGGGCCCGGGCGAACGCCACGAGCTGTTGTTGGCCGAGCGAAAGCCCCCGGCCCTTTTCCGCGACGGGCGTGTGGATGCCTTGGGGCAAGGCCTCGATCAAGTCCAAGCAATCCAGGTCGCGGAAAGCTTGCCGGATTTCCTCGTCGGTGGCCTCGGGGCGCGTCGCCTTGACGTTGTCGGCGACGCTCCCGGCGAACAGGAAGTTCTGCTGGAAGACAAAGCCCATCTGCTGGCGGAGGCTGGCCTGTCGGAGGGTGGCGATGTCCCGTCCGTCGACGAGGACTTCGCCGGCCTCCGGCAGCTGGAATTTAGCGAGGAGGCCGACGATGGTCGACTTACCCGAGCCCGTGTGGCCGACGAGGGCGACCACTTGGCCGGGGTGGGCGGTGAAATCGATGCCATGCAGGACGGGTCGACCTGGCAGGTAGGAGAATGTCACCCCGCGGAACTCGACCGTGCCCAGCAAGCGGGGGCAGTCGACGGCTTCGGTCCGGTCCGTCCAGGTTGGCGGGGTATCCAGCAGGCGGAAATAGCGCTCCGCGCCGGCCATCGCCAACGTCGCCTCGGAAAGCTGCGTCCCGATGATCGTGATCGGCGAGAAGAAGAGGTCGGCGAGGAAGAAGAATGTGACGAGATCGCCCAGTCCCGTGTGGCCGCCCTCAAGGGCCAGCCAGCCGCCGACCCCGACGAGGGCCGCGAGGAAGCCTTGCGCGTTGAGTTCCAGCAAGGGTAGGTAGAGCGCGCTGAGGCTCGCGGTCTTCACCACATTACCAGCGAGCGTGCGCACGAGGCGCGTGAAAATCCCGGCATTGGTTTCTTCGCGGGCGAAGCCTTGGGTCACGCGGATGCCTTGGACGGTCTCGGCGAGCGCGGAAGTGACCCGCGAGAAGCTTTCTTGCTGGAGCCGGGAGGCCTGGAGGATCTTGCCGCGGAACGCCGCATGGACGAGCAGGAGGCAAGGGACGATGGCCAGCAGTACGAGGAAGAGCCGGGGGTTCACCCAGAGCATGAGCCCGGCGGCGCAGGTCATCTGCCCGAAGGAGACGATCGTGATGAAGAAGTTGTTTTGGATCCCATTACGCATCGCCTCGATGTCAGAGATCATGCGACTGATGAGACTGCCGTGGCGGCGCGCGTGGAAGAAGGCGAGCGGCTGGGTGAGTAGGTGGCCCATCAGGCGGTCGCGTAAGTCCCGCAGGACGACCTCGCCGATCTGGTGGGCGAGGCGGATGCGCCAGTAGAGGGCCACGTCGGCCAGGACGACGGCGACGAGGAAGAGTGCCAGCCATCGGAGGGTGCTGGTGCCGTCACCGGCGGTGACCGGCCCGCGGATGATGGCCCCGATCATCCATGCCAATAATGGCAAGGCCATCGCCCGCAGGGCGCAAAGGGCGAGCAGGGTGTTACGCTGGCGGCGGTGGGGCGCCGTGAAGGCGAGCAAGCGGGCGACGGTCGACCAGCGGAGCGGGAGGCGATCCGGCTCCTCGTCATCCGGGTGTTGGCGGCGGACGGCGATCTCGAGGCGGGCCTGGCTCATGCGGCCACCCCCTCCGATTGGACTAAAATCGCGCGGCGGTATTGCCCGTCCTGGGCCATTAACTCCGCGTGGGTCCCGCTCTGGATCAGTCGACCCCGCTCCAGCACGAGGATGAGGTCGGCGCGCCGCAGGGTGCTGAGGCGGTGGGCGACGATGAAGGTCGTGCGTCCTTCCATGGCGGACTCCATCGCCTCGAGGATCTCCCGCTCGGTTTCCGGGTCGATCGCCGAAGTCGGGTCGTCCAGCAGCAGGACTGTGGGCTCAAGCAGAAGGGCCCGCGCGATCGCGATGCGCTGGCGCTGGCCACCGGAGAGATTCACACCGCCTTCCCCCAGGTAGGTTTCGTAGCCCTCGGGCAGGGCGCTGATGAAGCCGTGGGCCCCAGCAATGCGCGCGGCGCGTTCGATGCGTTCCTGACTGGCGTCCGGATGGCCAAAGGCGATGTTGGCCGCAATCGTGTTCGAGAAGAGGAAGTTCTCCTGGAAGACCATGCCGACTTGGCGGCGAAGTTCGGGCAGAGGCAGGGTCCGGAGGTCGTGGCCATCGAGCGTGACGCGGCCCGAGCGCGGGTCGTAGAAGCGGGGAATCAGCGAGAGGAGGGCGGACTTGCCAGCCCCGGTGGCGCCAGCGATGGCGATACGACTGCCCGGGCGGGCCTTGAAGCTGAGCCGGTGCAGGACGGTGGCGTTCTCTTGGTATTCGAAGGTCACCTCCTCGAAGGCGACCTCCCCGAGGAAGCGTCCCGGGGAGTGGGCTTCCGGTTGCGAGGCTACCCCGGGGTCCGTGTCGAGGATTTCGAAGATACGCTTGGCGCCCGCCAGCGAGACTTGGGCGTTGTCCACCACCGCAGCCAAGGTGGTCACCTGGGTCGCGAACTGTTGCAGGAGGCCGGCGAAGGTCACGAGGCCGGTGCCGAGCGCGATCTCCCCGCGGGCGACCATCCAGCCGCCGTAGCCAACGAGGATGGCCATCGAGAGCCGGTTGAGCCCGTCGATCACCGGCCAGAAGAGGGCGATCTCCTTGAAGACCTTCCGCTTTTGGAGCCGGATATCCTCGCTCCACCCCTCAAAGCGGGCTTGGATTCGCGGTTCGAGCGCGAAGCCTTTGACGACCTGGATGCCTTGGACGTTTTCCGAGAACCCCAAGACCATCCGGTCCATCAGTTCGCGGTTTTCCTCATAGGCGGGGCGGACTCGGCGCGAGAATCGGATGGCAAACCAGGCTTGGAGCGGCAGGACCGAAAGGCAGGCCAAGGTCAGTCGCCAATCCGTCCGGAACATGTAGACCGAGCAGGCGACGAGCGTGACGCCGATGATCGCCAGCTGCAGCAGCACACCTTCGATGAAGATGCGGACCGAGTGGGCGTCGGAGGTGACCCGGTTGATGATCGAGCCGCTGGCGTTGGTGTCGAAGAAGCGGAAACTCAGCTGCTGGAGTTTCGCGAAGACCTGGGCCCGCAGGTTGACCACAATCCGCCCGTGCATGAAGCGGACGGAGACCAGCCCGAAGACGTAGGCCAGTGCCGCGCGCAAGAGGGCGGCGACGACAATGCCCGCGGCGAGCCAAGCGATGACCTGGCCCTCGCGGGCGCCCGCCGGGACGAAGAACGGTAACGCCGGCGGGGCGATGGTCGGGTCGGCACCGTGGCGGAGGGTATCGATGGCGACCCCGGCGAGGGCGAAGACCGTGACGGTCAGGAAGACGAGTAGCAGTTGCAGCCCGAGCAACTGCAAGCAATCCGTCCGGTGCGACCAGGCGATGCGCAGCAATCGACGCAGGGTCTCGTCACGGCTGGCGGCGGGTGGGGTGGGGGCGGCGGGCATGCGCGTCGGGGCGCAGGCGGTCTTAGCGGATCATCTGGCCTTCCCGCGAAGCCTTCTTGCGGAATTCCGCGAGGATGCGGGCGGTGAGGGGGCCGGGCTTGCCGGTGCCGATCTTGCGGGCGTCGACCTCGATGACCGGGATGACCTCGGCGGCGGTGCCGGTGAGGAAACATTCGTCGGCGTTCCAGACGTCGTAGCGGGTGATGTTCGTCTCGACGGTGGGGATCCCGAGGGTCGCCGCGATTTCCAAGGCCACCTGGCGGGTGATGCCGACGAGGGCGCCGGCATGGGAGGCGGGTGTGATGAGCCGACCCTTATGGATTAGGAAGACGTTGTCGCCGGTGCATTCCGAGACGTAGCCTTGCTCGTTGAGCATGAGGCATTCGTGGAAGCCGTGCTGCTGGGCTTCCATCTTCGCCATGATGTTGTTCAGGTAGTTGAGGGACTTGATCATCGGCGGCAGCGCGGCCGGGCTGATGCGGCGGGTCGGTGCGGTGATGATGCGCATGCCGGTGGTGTAGAGTTCCTCCGGGTAGAGCTTGATGGTGTCGGCGATGCAGATAATCGAAGGGGTGGGGCAGTTCTTCGGCGAGAGGCCCAGATCGCCGAAGCCGCGGGAGACGACGAGGCGGATGTAGCCATCGGTCAGGCCGTTACGGCGGCAGGATTCGCAGACAATCTCAGCGATCTCCTGGCGGGACCAAGGCATCTCGAGGCAGAGGGCTTTGGCGGACATCTCGAGACGCTCAAGGTGCTCATCGAGGCGGAAAACGCAGCCCTGGTAGAGGCGGATGCCTTCAAAGATGCCATCCCCATAGAGGAAGCCGTGGTCAAAGACCGAAATCTTGGCCTCGGCCTTAGGGTAGAACTTACCGTCGATGTAGACTTCCATGGTGGGAAAAGCCCACGTTGGCGGGTTGGGGTACGTTTTTCCAGCCCGAAAGGCCCTTTTCGGCCTGATTATTCCGGATGTCCGCCCATCCGGACGGTCAGACGGAATTTCCCGGAGTCTTCCGGGGTGATCAGGTCCACCAAGTCGGAGGTCACCGGCATGCCCAGAAGGGCGCTCAATCGGACGACGAGGGTGGCTTGCTGGGCCGTCAGACCCGTGCCAGGCGTCTCGGCCAGCAAGGCGAGGTGCGCGGAACCCTCCGCCGCTTGGCGTAATTGATAGTGGGCGATGCCCCCTTGGTCCTCGAAGCACGCATCGACCTGGCGCGTGGTGAGGAGTCGCCCGGCGTTCGACCGTAAACTGTCGCGGCGCCGTCCGTGGACCAGCCAGCGGTCGCCGCGCCGCTCGACGTGGTCACCGATCTCGTAGCGGATAAGGGGAAGGTAGGCGTTGGTGAGGGTAGTGACGAGAAGTTGACCGATGCCTTGGTCGTCCGCGTCTGCGACTTCGAGCAAAGCGGTCTCCGGCGAAGGGGTCATCCCGCCTTCCGGGTGGTCGATGAGCAAGTGGCCCGTCTCGCTGGAGCCGTAGAGGTTGATGACGGGCACGCCGAAGACCCGCTCGAGAATGCGGCGATGCACCACGCTCGTGTACTCGTAGCTGGTCAGGATGAAGCGGAGGGAAGGGAAGCGCAGGCCTTGGCGTTCGCAGTAGAGCGCAAACCAAGCCCCATGCACCGGGTCGACGTCGAGGAACGTCGGCGCCCAGCGCACCGTTTCCGCCGCCATCTGCGCGAGTTTCTCCTCGGGTAGCGTGAAAGGAATCCGCGTTTGATTGACGAAGAGGGTGGCGCCTTGGGTGCGTTGCTCGACGTTGAGCCAGCGGGCGAAGCAGCTGACCCCGCTGCAGCCCGGCGTGGTGAAGACCGCCCGCCGCGCGCCCGGGTCGGCGTTGAGCAAGGCGCCGATCAGCGGGTGACGATGCAAGGCCCGGGCTTCTTGCTCGGCCCACCAGGTGCGGCTGAAAATGACGCGGACGCTGGCGCCGGAGGTGCCCGACGTGCTCTCCTCCTCGATGGCCCCGGTTTGTTCGAGCTGTTGGAGGTCAATGCCGCGTGGGAGGAAGTCGTGCGGCGAATGCGCCCGGAGCTCGCCCTTGGTGATCCGGGGGAGGTCGGTCAGGCCCGGTGAAGGCACCGCCCTGGCCGCCTGCCAGTCTGCCCGGTTGTAGAAAGGCACCTCCCAGGTGCCCCTCAGGGCGGCCCCAAGAGCATCGGCAGGGGCGGGAGGGGCGACGGTGGTGACAAGAGGCATGGTGACCGAAACTCAGTCAGTGCGGAATCCTCCCCGAAGCAAAACGACCCGGCGGTTTAGGCGACGATTTCCTCGTCTACGGGGTTGCGGAGCACGCCGATGCCGTCGATCTCCACTTCCATCACATCGCCAGGCTTGAGCCAGAGCGGCGGCTTCTGCGCCATGCCGACTCCCGCCGGGGAACCGGTGAGGATGACCGCGCCGGCCGGCAGGGTGCTGCTTCCGGCTAAGAAGGTGATCAGGTCGGCGACCTTGAACTTCATCGACGCCGTCTGGGCATCCTGTTTTACGACGCCATTGAGACGCAAGCGCAGGTGGAGGCGCTGCGGGTCGGGGAGTTCGTCCGGCGTGACGAGGCAAGGCCCCAGCGGGCAGAATGTGTCGAAGGATTTCCCGCGGGACCACTGACTGCCGCCCCATTCTTTTTGCCAGTCGCGCGCCGAGACATCGTTCGCGCAACAATAGCCGAGCACATAATCCAAGGCTTGGTCGCGGGAGATGTTGCGGCAGTCGCGGGCGATTACGACGGCGAGCTCGCCTTCATAGTCGACCTTATCGCTGCGGAGGAAGCGCGGCAGGCGGACCGTCTGCCCGTCGGCGGCGACGCTGGCGGGACTCTTCATGAAAATCGTCGGGTGGGCTTGTTGGTGTGACCCAAACTCCTTGGCATGGTCGGCGTAGTTGACGCCGGCGCAGAAAATCGCGGTCGGGCGGACGCACGGCAGGGAGCGCCCCGGGGTCACCTGTCGACCGCAGGCGACGAACCGTCCCGACTGCAGTTCCACCGCTTGCCAGGTGCCATCCGGCAGCTTGGTGGCCTGCACGGCTTGTCCGGTTCGCTGGTCCTCGAAGGCGTGGATGCGCATGAGCCATGGTTTGAACAGTTTATAGGCCGAAGGCGAACCTCGCCTTTAACGAATGCTATTGGGCATAAAAGACCTTTCTCACTCAGACGGAACTATCGAGGTTGTCGATTGTCCTCATTACCATCTACCTTCGTCCTATGCGATTACCCCGTCGTTCCTTCCTGCGTCAAGCGGCCGTTGCCGCCGTTGGCTTCACCATCATCCCGCGCCATGTGCTCGGTCGTGGTTTCGTGCCGCCGAGCGAGACGCTCAACCACGTGATCGTCGGTTGCGGAGGCATCTCCGGTTCCGGCGCCCATTTTGGCGACCACATGAAGGGGGCGCATCGCGTTCTCGCCGTCTGCGACGTCGATGACACGCACGCGCTCAACCGCGTCAATCAGGTCAAGGCCGCCGGTGGCAACACGCCCATCAGCACCCGCGACTTCCGCGAGGTGATCGGCTTAGCCGACGCCGACGTCGTCCATGTCTGCACGCCGCCCCATTGGCATGGCGTCATCGCGGCCCAGGCCGCCCGGGCCGGCAAGGCGGTCTGGTGCGAGAAGCCCCTGACGCGCACCATTGGCGAGGGCCTCGCCCTGCGCAAGGTTGTGCAGGAGACCGGCGTGCCGTTCCGGGTGAACACCTGGTTCCGTCTCAATCGCACGAACTATTACGGCGTCGGTTCCGCGCGCGATATCCGGCGCGTCGTCGCCAGCGGCGTCCTCGGCGGTCCGCTGACCGTCCGCCTTGCCTGCGTGGGCGGCATCGCTTGGAAGGTGAACCTTTGGGTCGGTAAGCCGAACCTCGCTCCGCAGCCGGTGCCCGCCCACCTCGATTGGGACATGTATTGCGGGCCTTCCCAACTCATCCCGTATCACCCGCATCGCGCCCATGGTTCATTCCGCGGTTACTGGAACTTCGACCAAGGCGGGCTGGGGGATATGGGGCAGCACTTCCTCGACCCCGTCCAGTATTTCCTCGGGAAGGATAATGAATTCCCGGTTTCCGTGGAGGCGGATGCCCCGGCCCAAGACGCGATGGCGTGCGGTGTCTGGAAGACGGTGACCCTGACCTACGCGGACGGTACCCGCATCATTCTCGAGTCCGAGCTCGCGGACCGCGGCGAGAAGCCGTTCATCGAAGGCCCCAACGGCAAACTCTTCGCCAACCTCCGCTCCGACCGACCGGAGCTGATCCGCCAGGCGATGGAATTCCCTTTGCCCGAATACCAGGAGGACGATTTCGACGCCTGCGCCCGCGAGAAGCGGCCCTTCGGCTACGGCGTGAACGAGGCCTTCCATAGTTCCACCATCGTCAACCTCGCCGGTCTCGCCGTGCGCCTCGGTCGGCCTTTGCGCTTCAAGCCCGACGGTTCCGGCTTCGTCGGTGACGCCCAGGCCGATCGCCTGCACTCGCCGATCATGCGCGGTCCGTGGTCCATCTAACCTTGCCCGTCTCCATCATGAAGCCCTTCCTGAGCCTCCTTCTTCTGGCCGCGACCCTCGCCGGTGCCGCCGAACCAGCCAAGCCGGCCGCGAAAGCCGCCGCCAAGCCCGCCGCGACCAAGGCGGCCCCGACCCCGGAGCAACTGGCCGCCGAGGCCCGGGTTCAGGCCATGCAAAGCATGGTCAATGAAGCCCGTCGATTCCCGACTGCCACGCCCGCGGCCAAGGCTTTCTTTGATCGCTTGCGCACCGAGCGCGCCGCGGCCACCGATGTCGAGTCGAGGGCCGCGCTCGACCAAGCCTTGGCCATGGATCCCGCCGTCGATGCTCGGTCCCCGCTTGGCAAGGATGCGGTGCGCCGGGTTCCCGCTCCGGCGGGCACGACGCCGGAAACCAAACTGGCCGAGCTCGAGCGGCAACTCGACCTTGGCGATTCCGCCCGCGCGTTGACCCCCGCCGAAATCATCCAACTCACGGAGTCGGCGGATTTCCCCACCGCGCATCGCGCCTTGCGACTCCTGCGTCGCGTCGATCCGGCGGCGGCCGCCCCGTTGCTTTGGCAACACCTCGCGAAGTTGACTTCGCGCGAGCAGGTTCAGCTCACCGAGGACGAGTTGCTGCGTCTACCGGTGAAACTCGTCGGTGCCAGCGCTCCGGCCGCCCCGACGGGCGCCCTCGCGGCCAAAGCCGCCTTCCTGCGCGTGGCTGCCGTGCGCCCCGCCGTCGTGCTTTCCAAGACCGCCTTGTTGCCCCTCCTGCGGACGACCGCAGCGAATGAGGTCAGTGAGGCCGCCTGGGATGCCGTCCCGCGGGCCTTCACCGCCGCCGACCGCGCGGAGCTGCAGGTTGCCGCCAAGGATCTTTTCGAGGAAGCCGCCAAGGCCGCCGCGGCTAAGACGGCGCCGCCCCGCCTGTACCCTCGGGCCAAGTCGATAATCGAGGCCCTGCGCTGAGGGCGCTTGCCGCCTCGCGCGATTGTCGCTTGCCCCATCGCGGCGTTAGGCCTTGCAATGGGGCATGCCGAGTTCCGCCCAGAAGGACCACGCGCCCCACCTGCTGCTCGCGGGGTTCATGGGTACGGGGAAGTCCGCGCTCGGTCGCCAGCTGGCCAAGCGCTGGCGCCGCCCTTTTCTCGACACCGATGAACTGGTAGAGCAGTTGGCCGGCACGACCATCGCGGACATCTTCGCGGAGCACGGGGAGGAGCACTTTCGGGCGCTCGAGCGCAAGGTCGTCGAATCGATGCTGCCGGAGCAAGGTGCCGTCATTGCCTGCGGCGGTGGCCTCGTCGTCCCGTCCGGCATGGGCGAACTGGTGCGGAGCAAGGGCGTCGTGGTGACCTTGTTCGCCTCGGTCGACACCATCCTCCGGCGCACCTCGGGCAATAGTCGCCGCCCTTTGCTCAAGAGCGATGACCCGGAGGCCCGGATTCGCGAACTGATGAAGAAGCGCGAGCAGGCTTACTTGCAGGCGGGGATCGCGGTCTATACCGATGGCCGTTCCTTGCAGCAGTTGTGCGTGATCGTGGAGCGCGTCTATGAACGCGAGGTCCGGGCCGCGCTCAAGTCCCCGAAGCCGCCGCGTCGTTAAACCAAGGGTCGCCGGTGGGGGGCAGGTCCCGTTGTGTGCGCAGGCAGTCGAGGAAGTCTTTCCGCCGCACGGGGGCAGCGCCAAGGCTGCCAAGGTGTTCGGTCGGCACTTGGCAATCGATCAGGACGAAGCCGGTAGCGACCAGTCGCTCGACCAGCCGGACGAAGCCGACCTTCGACGCGTCGCTTCTCCGGTGGAACATGGATTCCCCATGGAAGATGCGGCCGATGGCCACGCCATAGAGCCCGCCGATCCGTTCGTCGCCCCAATGTACCTCGACGCTATGGGCGAACCCCGCCCGGTGCAGGGCGACATAAGCCGCGACCATTTCCTCGGTGATCCAGGTGCCATCTTGGCCTGGCCGGGGCACCTTCGCACAGGCGCGCATGACACCTTCAAAGTCTTGGTCGAAGGTCACGCGCCAGCCTGGATGGCGGAGCGTCTTCCGGAGACTTGCGGTGACGCGCAGTTCGCTGGGTAAGAGCACGAACCGGGGGTCGGGACACCACCACTGGATCGGCTCGTCTTCGTTGTACCAAGGGAAGATGCCGGCACGATACGCGGCCAACAAGGTGGGCAAGTCCAAGGTTCCGCCCGTGGCCAGCGGTGAGCGGGCAGGGGCCTTCGCCGGGTCGCCTCGGGTCCACTCGGTCATCGCCTGCTCATCAAGGCGACGACCGCGCAACTGGGCAAGGTTAGTCCTTGGTGATGTTGTAGACCGACGGAATCGAAATCCCGAGTTCCGCCGCAATCTCGCGAACGGGAACGTCCTTCTTGCGCAGGGCCTTGGCTTTCGTGCGCATGACCTCGCTGATCTGGGCCCGGGCGCGGTTGGGGCGGGAGAGTAGTTTGACGAGGCGGCGGGCCAGCTCGTTCTTGGACAGGGACGAAACCTCGCGCTCGATCAGGCTACGACGTTCGGTGTGTTCGTCCTCCCAGGTCTGGACGGCCAGGTCGCGAGCCTTGGACAGGGCGGCGCGGACGTAGGCGTCCTTGGTGGTGAAGGTGCTCGGATCGATGTCTATTTTCATGGAAGTGGCGGGAGGATTGGTGCGACGAGAGGGGTCGGAAAACCAGAATGTCAAATGATTGTTAAAATCAACCTTTATAATAAATGAGAAAAGTCAACAAGCGGTCGCATTGAGACCGCAAGGACTTCCCTTAGGTTCCATCTAGAGACTCCACTCCAGCATCCGGCGCAGCGGGAGCTCCGCCGCGGCCCGCAACGCTTCCGGCAGGATGATCTCCGGGCTGCCTGTTAATAGGCAATCCCGCACCTTCTCCAAGGTGTTCATCTTCATGAAACGGCAGTCATTGCAGGAGCAACGGTCGGTCGGGGCGGCCACGAACGTCTTGTCTGGCACCTCGCGGCGTAACCGGTGAATCATCCCAGACTCCGTCGTAACAATAATCGTCTCGGCGGTTTGGGCCTTGCACCAGGAGACCATCATTTCGGTCGAGCAAACCATGTCGGCCATCTCGCGCACGGCTTCGGTGCATTCGGGGTGGGCGACAACCGGGGCGCCCGGGTGCGCGGCTTTCGCCCGCAGCAAGGCGCCGGGGGTGAACTGGACGTGCGCGTAGCAATTTCCCGGCCAGAGTTGCATAGCTCGTCCGGTCTTGCCGGAGACCCAGCGGCCGAGGTTCTGATCCGGGACGAAGAGGATGCGCCGGTCGGCCGGGACCTGATTGACAATCTTGCTGGCGTTGCCGCTGGTCACAATGACGTCGGACAGGGCCTTCACCGCCGCACTGCAGTTGATGTACGCGACGATGTAGAGCGACGGGTCGGCCGCCTTGATCGCGGCGAGCTTATCGGCCGGGCAGGAATCCGCAAGGGAGCAGCCGGCCGCGAGATCGGGTAAGAGTACCCGGCGGGTCGGGTTCACGATCTTGGCGGTTTCCGCCATGAAGTGCACCCCGCAGAAAACGATGGTTGAATGCTTCGCCGCCGCGGCCTTGTAGGCCAAGCCGAGCGAGTCGCCGACGAAATCGGCGATGCCCTGGATGTCCTCGCATTGGTAGTTGTGTGCGAGGATGAGGGCGTCCTTCGCCTGCTTTAGGGCAAGGACTTCCCGCTGCAGCGCCGATAGCGGCGTGCCGCCGGCGGGCAGGGGAGGGAAGATGGCGGCGGTCGGGTAGGTGCTCATGGGCGGGCGGTCCGGCGTTTCTGGCAGCGTTCGCAGAGCGCGGTGACCTGAAGTTTCTGGGAGATGGGGCGCATGCCGTGCTTGGCGGCCACGGCCTTGCCGTACCATTCCATGAACGGGGCCTCGACTTCGACGATGGTGTCGCAGTTCTCGCAGACGAGCTGCGCGCGGAAATTCGCCGAGCCGACTTCGGCGAGGTAGTACTTGTGGTCGCGCCCGACGTCGACCTCGCGAATCACTGCGCTGCCGATGAGGAGCGGGATGGCGCGGTAGATGGTGGCCCGGGAGACGGTGCGATCCAGCGACCGCGATTTCTTCAGCAGGTCTTCGGCGGTGTAGTGGCCAGGCAAGGTCCGCGCGGCCTCGAAGACCGCCATGCGCTGACGGGTCGCCCGCAGGCCTTTCTCCGCGATGAAAGTGCGGAAGGCTCCGGATTGCTCCGAGGTTTCATGGGCGAGGGGCTTGGGCATCCGCTTTTGAGACAGTTTTGATACCGTCGGGCACTGCCGTCAAGCGTGGGACGAGACATTGACACCGGGGCTCGGCTACCCTTCATTTGATGCTCTTTTCCTTCGGGAAAGGCCTCCTACGATGTACCACAACACGGACGACCTGCGTATCCGCACCCAACTCCCCCTGCTGTCCCCGGCCGTGGTCCTGCATGAGTTGCGCCCCACGGAACGGGCTACCGAGGTCGTCGCCCAGGCCCGCAAGGACTCCGCCCGGATCATCGCCGGTCAGGATGACCGCCTGCTGGTCATCGTCGGGCCTTGCTCCGTCCATGACCCCAAGGCGGCCATGGAGTATGCCGCCTTGCTGGGCCAAGAGGCCCGGAAGCATGCCGCGGACCTGCTGGTGGTCATGCGCGTCTACTTCGAGAAGCCCCGGACCACCGTGGGCTGGAAGGGTTTGATCAACGACCCCGAGGTCGATGGCTCCTTCAAGATTAACGATGGCCTGCGCCTCGCGCGTCGCCTGCTTTCCGATATCGCCGACGGTGGCCTGCCGGCCGCGACCGAATTCCTCGACCCGATCACCCCTCAGTACCTCGCCGACCTGGTGGCCTATGGCGCGATCGGCGCCCGGACCACGGAGAGCCAGATCCACCGCGAACTGGCCTCGGGTCTCTCCATGCCGGTGGGTTTTAAGAATGGCACCGATGGTTCCATTCAGGTCGCCGTGGACGCGTGCCTCTCCGCCCGTTCCTCGCACTGGTTCCCCTCCGTGACCAAGGATGGGGTCGTGGCGATTTTCCAGACGTCCGGCAACCCGGACGCCCATGTCATTCTCCGGGGCTCGAGCAAGGGGCCGAATTACGGTGCCGAAGGCGTCGCCGATGCCGCCACCCGGATCCAGAAGGCGGGGCTCACCTCTCGGATCGTCATCGACTGCTCCCACGGCAACAGCTCGAAGGATCACCGTCGCCAACCCCTCGTCGCAGCCGACATCGCGGCCCAGGTCGCCGCCGGCGCCTCCGCCATCGGCGGCATCATGATCGAGAGCCACTTGGTGGAAGGCCGCCAGGATTGGAAAGGGCGCGCCGCCTCCGCCTACGGTTGCAGCATCACCGATGCCTGCATCTCGTTCGCGCAGACCGTCCCTGTCCTCGACGGCCTGGCCGCCGCGGTCCGCGCCCGCCGTGCCTTGGTGAAAGCGTAACCTTTATGAACTCCGTCCTAAAACTCCTCCTTGAAGGCGAGGCCCTCGATACGCAGCAGCTCGGCAAGATCCTTGGGCTCGGGCCTGACGCGATCGAGCGCGAACTGGCCGAACTCCGTCGCCAGGGCGTCCTGCTGGGCATGCGCCCGGTGCTGAACCCCAGTTTCGAAGCCGAACGCCGCGTCCGCGCGGTCATCGAAATCAAGATCCGCCCGGAAGGTATCGGCGGCTTCGACGGCATCGCCGAGCGCATCAGTTCGTTCGAGCAGGTGGAAAGCTGTTACTTGATGTCCGGGGGCTACGACCTGCTGGTCGTCGTCACGGCGGATAACCTCTACAAGGTCGCCGGGTTCGTCCACGAGCGCCTCGCCCGCATCGAGGGCGTCCAGGGGACCTCGACCCATTTCTTCCTGCGCGCCTACAAGAAGGACGGCTTCGTCGTCACCGCCGAGGGCGTGCGCCGCGACCAGCCCTCGGTCAGCCCCTGATCGCTGACCATGGACGACTCCGGCCGCTTTGTTGCGCGACATGTCACCTCCTTGCCCAAGTCGGGCATCCGGGATTTCTTCGCCATCGTCTCCAAGATGAAGGACGCGGTCTCCCTCGGTATTGGGGAGCCCGATTTCGTCACCCCGTTCCACATCCGCGAGGCGGCGATGAACGCGCTCGAGAAAGGGCGGACCTCCTACACCGATAATCGCGGCACGAGTCAGCTGCGGGAGGAGATCTCGCGCTACGTCGCGAAGCACTATGGTCCCGAGTATGACCCGGAGAATGAGATTCTGGTCACCATCGGCGTGTCCGAGGCCTTGGACATCCTTCTCCGCGCCACGCTCAATCCTGGCGACAAGGTGCTCTACCACGAGCCCTGCTACGTCTCCTACGCCCCGAGCGTGACGCTCTGCCACGCCGAGCCTGTGCCGGTCCGGACCACGTCGGCCGATCAGTTCGCCCTCGACCCCGCCGCCCTGCGGGCCGCTTGGCAGCCTGGCTGCAAGGTCCTAGTCATCAATTTCCCGACCAACCCGACGGGCGGCACCGCCGACCGGGCCAAGCTTCAGGAAATCGCCAAGTTCGCCATCGAGAAGGACCTGCTGGTCGCTTCCGATGAAATCTACTCTGAACTGACCTTCGACGGCGACCATGTCTCCATCGCGTCCCTGCCGGGGATGCGCGAACGCACCGTCTTCCTGCATGGTTTCTCGAAGGCTTTCGCGATGACCGGCTTCCGGATCGGGTACGCCTGTGGTCCGGCCGCGGTCATCGACGGCATGCTCAAAGTCCATCAATACGGCATCATGTGCGCCTCCATCATCAGCCAGGAGGCTGCGGTCGAGGCCTTGCGCAACGGCCGGGACTCCATGCTGCACATGCGCGATAAGTATCGCGAGCGCCGCGACTTCATCGTTCGCCGCTTCAACGAACTCGGCTTGCCTTGCCACCTGCCGCGCGGGGCGTTCTACGCCTTCCCCGACATCACCTCGACTGGGATGGACTCGCTGACTTTCGCCCAGAAATTGCTCGAGCAGCAGAAGGTGGCGATGGTGCCCGGCACCGCCTTCGGGAGCGCCGGGGCGGGCTTCTGCCGGGCCTCTTTCTCGACCAGTTACGAGCGGATCCATGAGGCCGGTGAGCGGATTGCCCGCTTTTTGGACACCATCCGCCGCGGTTGAGCATCCTTGCTTGCTAGCGGGCCGGTCCCGCCCGACTCTTCGGGCTTCATGGAACGGAACACTGAAATCTCTCGTGCGGTAGCCATCGTGGGCCGTCCTAACGTCGGCAAAAGCCGGCTCTTCAACCGCCTCGTTGGTCGGCGCATCTCGATCGTGCATGACCAGCCCGGCGTGACCCGCGACCTGATTACCGCCGAGGTCGATGAGGGTCGGTACACCTTGATGGATACGGGTGGCATCGGCCTCTACAAGGCTGAGCTGACCCCGAAGGTCGTCGCCGACGCGGTTGAGGAGCAGGTCGGGTTCGCGCTGGCCGCGGCGTCACTGGTCCTGCTTGTGGTAGATGCGACGGAGGGTTGCACCCCGCTCGACCTCGAGGTCGCCACGCAGCTTCGCCAAGCCGGCAAGCGCGTGATCGTCGCCGCGAACAAGGCCGACACCGAGGACCGCGACGGTCTCTACGGCGAATTCTTCGAACTGGGTTTCGGTGAGCCCGTGCTTGTCTCCGCCGAGCATGGACGTGGCATGCCGCAGCTGATCTCCCGGATTCAGGCGGCGCTCGGCCCGGCCCCGCTCCCCGAACGCGACGACGGCCCCCGGGCCATCCGCCTCGCCCTCGCCGGCCGGCCGAACGTCGGCAAAAGTTCCTTGGGCAATCGCCTGCTCGGCGGCTCCCGCCTCATCGTGAGCGAGATCGCCGGCACCACCCGTGACCCGGTCCGGTCCCGGCTTTCCCGCGCCAAGGCGGACGGCTCCAAGGCCTCGTTCGTGCTGGTCGATACCGCCGGCCGTCGGACGGCGAACAAGCGTGACACCCTCGATTTCTTCTCCCAGACCCGCGCCGACGAGATTCTCGCCGAGACCGATGTCGTCTTCCTGGTGCTCGATGCCGGGCAGGGCGTCACGCGGATCGACAAGCAGCTGGCCGGCGAACTGGCCTTGCTGGGTTGCGGCCTAGTCATCGTCGTCAATAAGTGGGACCTCGCTAAGCAGGCTTTCCGGGAAGAGAACATCGACGGATTTGAGGATGAGGAGGAGTTCCGCTCGAAGTTCCGCTCGGCCGTCCGCCGCGAGCTTTTCTTCCTGCCCGACCCGCCCCTATTGTTCGTCTCCGCCAAGACCGGCCTGCGGGCTGAGGATATGCTCGATGCCGCCGAAGGGGTCTTCCAGCGCGCGGGTGCCACCATCCCGACGGGGCGGATCAACCGCGTCATCCAAGACCTGATGACCAAGCGCCCGCCGCGCATGGTCTCGGGGAAGCGCTTCAAGTGCTACTACGTCACGCAGGTGTCCAAGCGCCCGATTCGCTTCCGGCTTTTCTGTAATTCCGAGGAACGCTTGGAAGATGCCTACCAGCGTTTCTTGGTGAAGGGCGTGCATGAGGAGTTCGACCTGGCCGGCGTGCCGGTCTTCCTTGATATCGTCGGCAAGCCCAAGCAGCCAGGTCGGCGTGGTTCCGGCACTCCTGTCGGGACGGAAGGGGCGGCCTTCGCGGCGGCCTCGGCCAAGCCGGTCGCCAAGGAGTCGCCGAAGCCCGCGCCTTCCGCTTCCAAGCCTCGCATCGGCAAGGTCCGCGTTTCCCGTCCTTCCACCGGCCCAAAGAAGAAGGCGTACACGCGTTGGGATAAGCCTCGCTCGCTGAAGGGACGCGCCGCCCGTCAGGCCCGCAAGTAAACCCTCCGATGAGCACCACCGGAACGACGAGCCCCCTTCGCCGCCTGGTCCTGCTCGGCTCGGATGAGATCGCCTTGCCGGCTTTTCGTGCCGCCGCCGCCTTACCCGGGGTGTCGATTGTCGCGGTGTATTCGCAGCCGGACCGGCCTTCCGGGCGTGGGCAGGAAATCCAAGCCAACGCGGTCACGGCTTGGGCGCGGGCGGAGGGTTACTTGGTGCGCCAGCCCGAGAGGCTGGGTCCAGAGCACGCGGCGGAACTCGGGGCTGACCAGGTCGACCTCGCCGTGGTCATGGCCTACGGGCAGATTCTGAAGGACGATCTGCTCACGTCGACCCGGCTCGGTTTCGTCAATTTCCATGGCTCGATTTTGCCGGCCTTGCGTGGCGCGACCCCCGTCGAGGCGGCTTTGGCCTCCGCTTGGTCGAGCACGGGCGTTTCCCTGCAACAGGTCGTCCGTCGGCTCGATGCCGGTCCCTTGCACGCGCAAGCTTCCCTGTCGGTGCCGCCGGGAGAAGGTCGCTCCGCCCTGCGCGCCCGCCTTGGCCGACTGGCGGGACAATTGGCGGAACAGGCTTTGCCGACGGTGTTGCGGGGGGCTTCCGTGCCGGTGCCGCAGGATGAGGCCGCAGCTTCGTTCACCCGCCGGCTTAACCGACAGGACGCGGCCCTCGATTTTCGTGTCACGGCTCAGGCCTTGGCCGCCCGCATCGGCGCGCTCGAAGGTTGGCCGGGTTCGACGTTCGATCATCGTGCCGTGACCTTGAAGGTCGGTGCCGCGCAGGCTGAGGCGGCGACGGTCGAAGCTTCGCCCGGGACAATCTTGGACGCGGATCGTAGCGGGGTGCGGGTCGCCTGCGGGGAGGGTGTCCTTGTCCTCCAACGCCTGCAACGCCCCGGCGGCAAGATGATGCCCGTGGGGGAATTCCTCGCTGGTCACCCGCTGATTGCCGGCGAAGTCCTACCCTCGACTCCCATGCCGCCGCTGGTGTCGCCGACGCCGTTCCCGCGTCCGCCCAAGGTGTAATCGCTTGATTCGGGCGGGAGTTTTAGGTGTCATGATGTCATGCGCGTCTTCCTTTTATCCTGGCTCCTGGCGGCAGGGCTAGGCGCGCAGACCGCCCCCCCCAAGGAAATCAAGTTCCAGGATATTGGCGGCGGTTCTTTCGCGGGTTTCAGCGAGGACGAGAAAGCCGAGAAGGCCTGGGAACTCAGGGCGGCACGCATGAAGCCGACCACCCTCGCTGGCACCTGGGAGATGGAGAAAATCGAGGTCCGCTCGTACCGCGGTGGGCAGCCGCAGGTCACCTTCGCGAGCCCTTACGGCACGGCTTCGCCTGAACGCAAGTCTGCCCAAGGTTCCACCCCGATCACCGCGCGCTCCACGGCGTTCAACCTGGCCGGGATGGGCTGGAGCTGGCGCTCGACCAATCAAGGGGACACCTTCGCCATTTTGTCCGATGTTTCGGCCGAACTGGACCTGGCCAAGCCGGTCCTGCAACGTTTGCGCATCCACGCTGAACGTCTGGATGCCGCGCCGGTCGCCCAAGGCAATCAGCTGACCTTCGTCGGTAAAGTGGTCGTGGACCGACGGAACGAACGCCTGACCTGCGAGCGACTCGTCTGCCTGATCGAAGATGGACCCAAGGGCGTCGCCGTCTGCCGTTCGATCCGCGCCCTGGGTAAAGTCGTCCGCCGGGCGGAAAGCCAGACGTTGACCGGTGAGTCCGCCGACTATGACCTGACCCAGGAAGTCTTCGTTTTAGCCGGCGGCGTCACCTTGACGGAGCCGGGGTTTGAGGCGACCTCCGATAACCTGCGTCATGAGACCAAGGCCGACGTCACGACGTTGCGTGCGGCGGTCGGACAGCCGGTGCGCCTGCGCGTCACCCGCCCGGCCGACCCCGCGTCCGAATTGACCGGCGAGACGATCACCCTTCGGCGCGCCGCCGCCTCTTCCCGTACCTTGGTAGAATGCGTCGGCCAGTCGACCTACCTTGCCGGCGAGGATCGCTTCGAGGCGGTCCGCATGACGGCGACGGTGGTGAAGGGGGCGATGGTCGAGCTGCTGGCGACGGGCGGGGTCCGGGGGACGGCGGAAGGGGCTCGCTTCGAGGCCGAAGAAGCGAGGTGGGAAAGGGCCCAAGGCATCCTCCGCTTGTCCGGGCGACCGCACTTGAAGGACAGTCGCGGTTTCGAACTGGCCGGCTTCACGATTTTCTCCGACCGCCAGCACGAGCGCGTCGAGGTCCGTTCGGGCCCGGGCGTCCGGGCGGCCGCCCGACTTCCCGCGGGCCCCGAAGCGGGTGCCGCCCCGGGGCAGGCGGAGGCCGACCAAGTCGTGCTCACCGTGCAGAAGGGCGTGGTCGAGGCGGATTTGGATGGAAGCGTGCGGTATGTGGCTGGGCTGACCAGCACCCAGTCCGATCGCTTGGTCGCCTTCGCCGTGCCTGGTAAGTCCGGGCATGTGCTGAGCAAGGTCTTCCTTACCGGTAAGGTCACTTATATCCAGCCCGGCTTGGCTTGTTCGGCCGAGCGGATTGATTACGTCCCCGCGGTCGAAATCGAGGAAGTCTTGAAGAAAGACCGGCTCGCGGGCCAACCCCGCCTGCTTAATCTTTCCGGCGGGGCCGAGGGCAATCGTCCGCGGCTCTTCGTCCAATTCGCCGACGGGAAGAAGGCGGATTTTGTCGCCGATGCCCATGAGATCCTCAGCACCCCGGAGGCCGCGAAGTTCTTCCTGCGCGGTAATGTCGGCATGAAGGCCGACGGCGTGGACGCCTCCTGCGACTTGCTGGAGGGCTTGGTCACGCCCGATCGGACCGGCCGCATGGTCGCCCGTTTGATGGTGGGGCGAGGTAACGTCAATGCGGTGGCCGGCGAATCGGCCGCCCGCGGCCGGGTGCTCGAGGTCAAGCCGGAGGAGGGGTTGGCTCGCCTGACCGGCGATGCCCGGCTGCGGACCCGTGCCGGGATCGAAGGCGTGCCCGCCAAGGAGGTGCTCTATGATTTCAAAGCCAAGTCCTGGCGGATGGAGTCCGCGCCGGACCCGGCGATGCCCGACCAGGTGGTTCGGCCGAAGATCTTCCTCGGGGAAGACTTCACGCTGCCGGCGGTCAAAAGCCTCGACAAGGGACGCTGAGGACTTCCTCCTTATCGCATGGCTTCCACTGGCGAAAAGGGTCAGGTCCGCGTCGAATCGCTCGCCAAGCACTACGGGCCGAAGGTTGCGGTCATGGATGTAAGCCTGCAACTGCAGGCCGGGGAAATCGTCGGTCTACTGGGCCCCAACGGCGCCGGCAAGACCACGACTTTCTACATGGTCGTCGGTCTGGTACCCGCGACCTCCGGGCGGGTCTTCCTGGATGGCCGCGACGTCACCGCGATGCCGATGTGGCAGCGCGCCCGTTCCGGGCTAGGTTACCTTCCGCAGGAAGCCTCCATCTTCCGTAAGCTCACCGTGTGGGAAAACGTCCTCGCCGTCGTCGAGACCCTTGAACTCACCGCGCCCGAACGCCGCGAGCGCACCCAGCGACAGTTGCACGACCTCGGTCTCGAGAAACTGGCGAAGCAGCCGGCCTTCACGCTTTCCGGCGGCGAACGCCGTCGACTGGAAATCGCCCGAGCCTTGGCGACCAACCCGCGCTTCCTCCTGATGGACGAGCCCTTCAGCGGCGTCGACCCCATCTCCGTCGCGGAGGTCCAGTCCATCGTGCGTCGCCTGAAGGATCGGGGCATCGGCGTCCTCATCACCGACCATAATGTGCGCGAGACGCTGTCGATCGTCGATCGCGCCTACCTGATCCACCAGGGCCGGGTCCTGGTCTCCGGCACCCCGGCTGATATCGTGAACAACCCGGAAAGCCGCCGCTACTACCTCGGCGAGGGCTTCAAACTCTGAACCTTATGTCCGACCAAGCCCCTGACACCCGCCCGGAATCGGTCTCCGTCCGTGAGTTCTTCGATTCCTTCCGGGATATGCTCCAGATGGAGCTGATCGCCGGCGAGACCGGCTTGGACAACATGATCGCCGAGAAGTCGCTCAACCGTCCGGCCCTCGCCGTCACGGGCTATTTCAAGGAGTTCGCGCACAAGCGCCTGCAGCTCTTCGGGGCGGGCGAGATGGCTTACCTCGGCGATCAGACCGCGGAAGTTCGCGAGAAGTTGTTGGACGACGTGTTCGCGAAGAAGATTCCGGCCGTCGTGATCTCGCGCGGTCTGCCCGTCGATGCGATTCTCATGAAGCTCGCCGACCGCCATCAGGTCCCGCTCATCCGGACCCAGCTCAAGTCCAAGGATTTCTCGGCGGAAGCCACCGTGTTGTTGGAGGAGAAGTTCGCGCCGCGCACCAACCTGCACGCGACCCTGGTCGACATCAAGGGCGTGGGCGTGCTCCTGCGCGGGGCCTCCGGCGTCGGGAAGAGCGAGTGCGCGTTGGCCCTCATCGAGCGTGGCCACTCCCTCGTCGCCGATGACTACGTCATCGTGACCCTCATCGGCGATCGCGAGCTGCAAGGTACCTCGAAAGAGCTCAACCGCGGCTACATGGAGTGCCGCGGTATCGGCATCATCAACGTCGCCTCAATCTTCGGCATCCGTTCGGTCCGCCGCGAGAAGCGCGTCGACCTAGTCGTCACCTTCGTGCTTTGGCAGCCTGGCATGGACGAGGAACGCTCCGGTCTCGAGGTCGAGACCTTTGAGATCCTTGGTCGCAAGGTGCCGCACATGACGATCCCGGTCCGGCCGGGACGCGACATGGCCCGGCTGGTCGAAGTCGCCGCGATGGTGCAGGCGCTCCGCGGCATGGGGCATGACTCCGCCAAGGAGTTCAGCGATCGCCTCATCGAGCACATGGCCCGCGGCGACCAGAACAAGGCCTGAGCCTCAGCTCTTCGTCCCGTCCCAGCGGCAATCCGCCATCACGCGCAGGCAGATCTCGCGGAGGTCGAAGAGGGTCGCTTCCAGATCTTCGGCGGCGTCGACGGAGTTCAGGCGAGCGGCGGCCGGTAGGCCGGCATTGAGGCCGATGGCGTCGTTGATCGAGGTCAGGGCGCGCTTCATGTGCACCAGCGCCAGCGGCAAGTCGCCCGTGTCAGTGGCGTTGATGGCCATGATAACCTGGTGCTGGGAGTCCCAGAATGAAAGCATGAGGTCGGCGCCGAGCTCGCCGCCGATGGTCGTCGGATTCTGGCGGCAAAGGGTGCGGAGCGCGCCCGTTAGTTGGAAGCCGAGCGCGCGGGCGACGATGTAGACCGGGTGCTGGTGGATGCAGTAGGGGAGGTCGGGGTTTTCTTCATCCTCGGCGAGGTCCTCGTTTTCTCCGGGCGCCCAGTCGACGCTTTCCCAGCCCATGCGGCGGGCGCTGACATCCAGGCGGTCGGGCAGGCGCTTGACCTCGTTGTAATACGAAAGAAAGCGGCCGATTTCCAAATCATTGCGGTGCAGGTAGCCGGACCAGTCGGCCTCGCCCCAAGAGGCGTTGCCGGATCCGTCGAATTCTCCTTGGGGCTGGTCGCCGTCCTGCATGGGGTAATCTTGGCCTGATTTCCGCCGCTGGCAACCCCTTGTGCGAAATTCCCCTTGTCCCGGGGGCGCACTCCGTGGCTAATCGATGCATGGCCATGGATTTGCCGCGTTTGACGACCGCCTTGGAGGCGGGGCGTGACCTCACTTCCGTGGAGGCCGGGGAGGCGGCGACGGCCATGATCGACGGGGCGGTCTCCGACGAAGCCAAGGAGGCCTTCCTGCTTGCCTTGGCGCAGCGCGGGGAGACGGCCGTGGAGGTTTCGGCCTTCGCCCATGCCTACCGCGACCGTGCCCGGCGCGTCGATTTTGGCGAAGTGCCCGATCGCGCCATCGATATCGTCGGCACCGGGGGCGACCGCTCCGGCAGTTTTAATATCTCATCGGCCAGTTCGCTCATCGTGGCGGCCGCCGGCGTCCCGGTGCTCAAGCATGGCAACCGGTCCATCACCTCCAAGTCCGGTAGCGCCGATTTCCTCGCTGGGCTGGGGGTCGAGTTGGAAGCCTCCGATGCGCAGCTGCGCCGCGCGGTCAGCGAAGCGGGCTTCTGTTACCTTTACGCCCCCGCCTTCCACCCGGCGTTCAAGGCGGTGCTTGGCGTTCGTAAGCGTCTGGCGGAACGCGGGAGCAAAACCCTTTTCAATGTCCTGGGACCGCTGATCAATCCTGCTCGCCCCGCCTACATGATGGTCGGGGTGTACGCCGAACGCTGGGTCGAGCCCATGGCCGCGGCCCTGGGCGAGCTGGGCGTCCGTCGCGGCCTGGTCGTGCATGGTCGCGCGGCCGGCGGGATGGATGAGTTGACCACCGCCGGGGAAACGCGGGTGCGCGGGTGCGGTGAACTTGGCCACGTCGACGGGGTCTGGCTCCCCGGCGATTTTGGTTTCCCGACCTGTCCCGTGGCCGACCTTCGGGGGGGCTCCCCCGAAGAGAACCTCGCCTTGTTCTCGGACTTACTGGTGGGCGGCGTGCCCGATGGTTTGATGGACACCCTTTGCCTGAGCGCCGGCGCCGCCTTGTGGGTCGCCGGGCGGGCGGCCGATCCCGCGGCCGGAGCGACGCAGGCGCGTTCCATCGTGCTGGGTGGGGCCTTGCGTGAGCAAGTGCACCGGCTGCGCGAGGTCTATCGACTCGCCTGAACGCCGTCGAGAATCAGGGCCACGGTCCGCGCGGTCGCGCCACGGTTGCCTTGGTGCCAAGCCATCGCCCGTCGACCCGCCTCGAGTCGTCGCGACGGTTCGGCGCAGAGCAGGGCGATCCGCGCGGCCAGCGCGGTCGGGTCCGCCACGCGGCCGGCCGCCTCGGCCTGTTCGAGGCCTCGGCAGATGTCGCGGAAATTGGTCATGTACGGACCGTAGACGATGGCGATACCCGCCGCGGCGCACTCGACGGGCGTCTGGCCGCCATCATGGGGGGCGAGGCTCTTGCCGCAGAAGGCGAGGTCGGCGGCCCGCGTCAGGCGGCGGAGTTCGCCGGTCGTGTCGGCGAGGTGGAGCACCGTGCCCGTCGGGGCAACCGCTCCTTCGGTCGAACGTTGATGGAAGGGTAGGCCCGTCGCACTGATTTCGGCGCGCACGGCTTGCCGACGTTCGGCATGCCGAGGAACCAGTAGCAGCCGGAGGTCGATACCGGAAGCACGCACGTCGCGCACGGTGCTTAGCAAGGCCGTCTCTTCCCCGGGCCACGTCGACGAGCCGAGCAGTACGAGCGTCGCCGGGTCGGTTCCAAAGCCGAGTTCGGTGCGTAACGCCAGACGTTCCTCGCTCGAGGGCGCGTCGTCGCCCGCGACATCGAACTTAAGGTTACCGGTGACGACGGGGTTCAGCCCAAGTTCCCGGAAGCGAGCGGCGTCTTCGGCGCTGCCAGCGGCGATCAGGGTGAAGCGGCTGAGCAAGGCGTGCGAAAGCGGACGGAAACGCCGATGGCGCGCGAACGAGCGGTCGGAAAGGCGGGCGTTGATCAGGAAGGCGGGGATGCCGCGAGCCCGGGCTTGGGCCAGGTGCTCCGGCCAGAGCTCGCCCTCGATGAGGATAATGCGGTCGGGCTGGATGCGTCGCCAAGCCAAGGCGCTGCAGGGCCAAAGGTCGGCTGGGAAGAGACCCACTTGCCTGACCACGTCGGCATGGCGCTCCAACGCGAGCCGGTAGCCTGTGCTGGTCGTGGTCGTGAGGATGAGCTCCACCTTGCCGCTGGCCTTTAATTGGCGGAGGAGCGGCCCAATCGCCTCGATTTCCCCAACGGAGACCGCTTGGATCCAAATGCGGGTAAGGCCGGGAGATTTGGCTGGGAGGGCAGGGAAAAAGCCAAGTCTTTGGCTGAAACCGGCGGCATACCCCCCCCGCCGGAGCATCCGCCAGACATAGTAGGGCAGGGCCAGCAGGAGCAGCGGGGGGAAGAGGATCCGATAGGCCCAGGACATCGTCGGTGCCGACCGTGCGGAGGCCACCCCTACCTGTCAGTCCCAAAGGGCCTCTTTTTGCCGATTTTCCCGCTTGCAGGGAAGGCTTCGGGGTGTTTGAACCAACTTTCCACCGTTTGAAGCGACCGCCGATCGCCTCGGACATTCTAACCAAAACTCAGTCAACTACCTAAGATCCAATGTCCCCTCCTTCGGCAGGAATCGGGATACGGAGCCAGAAATACCATGAACATCACCGTTAAAGACCTCCTCGACGCCGGCGTCCACTTCGGCCACCAGACGCGCCGATGGAACCCCCGCTCGGGTCCGTACATCTTCGACCACCGCAACGGTGTCTCGATCATCGACCTCGAAAAGACGCACACGTGCCTGACGGCCGCTGCGGCCTACGTCGAGGAAGCCGCCGCCAAGGGCAAGGAAGTGCTCTTCGTCGCCACGAAGCCGCAGGCCCAGGAGGTCGTGCGCCAGGCCGCTAAGTCGACGGGTATGCCTTTCGCCGTGAACCGCTGGCTCGGCGGCACGCTGACCAACTTCGCGACCATCAAGCGTTCGCTCGACAAGTATCGCACCTATCTCCGCATGGAGCAGGACGGTTCGTTGCTCAAGATGCACAAGAAGGAAGGCGCGGCTGTCCGTCGCGAGATGTCCCGCATGCTGCGCAACTTCGAAGGTCTCCTCGAGTACCGCGAGCTACCCGCCGCGATGATCGTCATCGACACCAAGCTTGAGGAAATCGCCGTCAACGAGGCCAACCGCCTCAAGATCCCGGTCATCGGTCTCTGCGACTCCAATTCCGACCCGACCCTACTGCAGTACCCGATCCCGGGAAATGACGACGCCGCCAAGTCCATCCGCCTCGTGGTGGAAGTGCTGACTCAGGCAGTACAAGCCGGTCTCGCCCGCCGCAAGGTTGAGCGCGACCCGCGCAAGACCGTCACCCCGGTCACCCGCCAGGACACGGGCGATTCCGCCCAGCCGGAGGTCAATATCTCCAAGGAACTCCTCGACGCCAGCAGCGAGCCGGTCGCCGAGGATGGCGCCGCCGGTAAGGGCGTCCGCGTTCGCAAGATCATCAAGTAAGCGTCATGTCCGCCATCACCGCCCAGACGGTCAACGAACTGCGTCAGCGCACGGGCGCTGGCCTCATGGATTGCAAGAAGGCCCTGACCGAAGCCAACGCCGATATGGAGAAGGCCGTTGAGATCCTCCGCATCAAGGGGGTCGCGACGCGCAACAAGAAGGCCGACCGCAAGGCTTCCGAAGGTATCCTTGCCGTCCAGGTTTCCGCCGATGGTCGCAATGCGATCCTGCTGGAGCTCAACTGCGAGACCGACTTCGTCGCCAAGAACGAGGCCTTCGTGGCCCTCGCCAAGGACCTTGTCGGTCAAGCCGCGGCCAAGGGCGTCGAAAACCTGCTCGACCAGCCTTACCATGCCGATGCCTCCCGCAAGGTGAATGACTTCCTGAACGACCAGGTTACGAAGATCGGCGAGAACCTCAAGGTCTCCCGCGTCCTCAAGTTCGAGGCCAACGGCGTCGGCCGCGTCTCGGCCTACGTCCACACCGGCGCCAAGATCGCCGTCCTCCTCGAACTGGGCCTCAAGTCCCAAGCCGCCGCTGCGCATGCCGATGTCGCCGACCTCGCCCGCCAGCTGGCGATGCAGGTTGTCGCGAACAACGCCCGCTTCGTCCGCCGCGACGACGTCTCCGCTGAGGTCGTCGCCAAGGAGAAGGAAATCGCCCTTGAGTTCACGAAGTCCGAGGCCGACAAGGCCATCGACGAAGCCAAGCGCGTCGTTGAGGATTACCGGGGCCAGCTCATCGAACAGAAGGCGGCCAATGACGTCGAGGCCATCGCCGAGCTCGAGAAGCGCATCGTCGTTTCGGAGAAGCAGGTCATCGCGTCCGAGTCCCGCAAGAAGGGCCAGCTCTCCAACATCGAGAAGATCGTCGCCGGCCGCGTCGATAAGTTCTTCGCGGATGCCTGCTTGCTGGAACAGCCGTTCTTCCGCGATCCCGATAAGAAGATCTCCGACCTCCTCACCGAGGCCAAGGCCAAGGTCGGCGAGGAAGTCTCGATCGTCCGCTTCGTCCGCTTTCAGGTGGGCGAGACGGCCGCCGAATAAGCGAGCTCTGTCCTGCTTCCGGGCCGGCCTCCTCTCCAGGAGCTCGGCCCTTTGCTTTACAGTTGGGGCCGAAGGTGTTAGCTTGGGGCATGCGCTTCCGCTTCGATGTCTTCCGGCGCTGTGCGCGGGGGGCTTGTCCGGATTGCGGCGCCCCCGGCCAGCTCGCCGGCACCGTGACCATCCGTGATCGCTGTGCCGCCTGCGGGATGGTCCTGCGCCGCCGCGAAGGGTTCTTCCTCGGGGCGATGGTCTGGAACTACGGGCTGACCGCCTTTGGCTTGTTGCCCGTGTTGCTGGTCTTGCGTGCTTACGCCTGGATCGGTTTCGCGGCGGCGGTCTGGCTGGCCGTGGCGGTGATTCTCATCGTGCCTTGGCTGATCCATGGCGTGGCGTGGCGCCTTTGGCTGGCGACTTACTACGGCTTCCTGCCGGAGCAGCTGCCTTCTTCGGGTCGGCCTCTTGACGACTGAGCTTAGTTCCGACGGGAGGCCATGCGACGGATTAGCTCGATAAGGAAGCGGGTCTCGCCCCTGGTCCCTTGGAGTAAGCCGATGGCCTCCGTGGTCAGCGCCTGCACGCGTGCCTGTGCAGCCGGCACCCCGAAGAGCCCGGCATAAGTCAGTTTGTTGTTCTGGGCATCGGCACCGACCGGTTTCCCCATCTGGACGGAGTCGGAGGTCAGGTCGAGCAAGTCGTCCACTAACTGGAAGGCGATGCCGGCGGCTCGTCCGGCTCGGCGGAAAGCCTCGACCTCGTCCGTAGGGGCGTCGCCCACGAGCGCGCCCATGGCCAAGGAGGCGCTTAGCATGGCGGCGGTCTTGCCCAGCAGGATGAACTCGAGGCGGTCGGGGTCGGACCCGGCGGCGAGCCCGCCCATGTCCTCGGTCTGGCCGCCGACGAGCAGGCTGGCCCCGGCGGTCGTGGAGAGCTCGAGGACCAGGTCCTTGAGCAGGGCCGGGCGGTGCCCGTAGCCACGGGCGAGAATCTCGAACGCTAAGGGGAGCAGGGCATCGCCGGCCAGCAAGGCGGTGGCCTCGTCGAACGCTCGATGGCAGGAAGGCCGGCCCCGGCGTAGGTCCGCATCATCCATGCACGGCAGGTCGTCGTGGATCAGCGAATAGGTATGGATGCACTCGAGCGCGACGGCGGCGGGCGAGGCGTCGGCCGGAGGGGCGAAAGCCGCGGCCGAGGCGAGGCAGAGGACCGGGCGCAGTCGCTTGCCGCCGGCTTCGAGCGAGTAGCGCATCGCCCCATGTAGGCGGGCGGGGCGGGTCGTGGCGGCCGGCGTGAGCCGACGCAACGAGGCTTCCGCCTCTTGGATGAAAGCCTCGTGCCGTGACTCAAACAGCGAGGCGTCCATCGGTTATTCGACGTCGGTGCCGAGCTTGAAGAACGTCGCCGTGCGGCCGACGTGGCCGATGACCTCGCTCTCGGTCAGCTTGGCCAGCTCCTGGGTCTGCTTGTCCATCTCCTCACGTTCCGCGGTGAAGCGGACCTTCACCAAGTCGGCGTTGCGAAAGGCCTCCTCCAGTAACTTGGCGATGCCCGCGTTCACGCCGGCCTTGCCCACGAAGACCTTAGGGTCGAGGGTCTGGGCGAGGCTGCGGAGCTTGCCGCGTTCTGCGCCGGTCAGGCTGGGTTTATCCTCGGGACCTTGTTCCATGGGCCTATTTGCGTTTTGCGGGGCAGGGGAGTCAACGGACTAATCGCATCGCCGCCCGGGCATTTGACGCCCCCGGGTGGTCTGGGCATCATACGCTCGTGCCCGACTTGCTTGCGACGACTCAGTCTGTACCCGAAATCCAGACGCGGACAGCGCCCGCGTCGGCTCGCCCGGTCGTGGTGCACATCACGGTCCAGCCCGGTGGCATGCCTTTCGGTCTGGCCCGCATTTGGGAAAGCACTTTCCTGCTCGATCAACACTCTGCTCACGCCAGCCGGATGGTGGGGCATGAAGGCATCACCCTTTACCCGGAATGGACTTACTTCGCTCCTCACCGCCGGCAGGTCTTCACCTTGACCTTCGAGCCACTCCCTCCCTCGGTCCGGGTGTTCGACTTGGCGGAAGTCATTCCGGAGCCGCGGGGGTTTAGGTGCCAGGGGATCACCCGGCAGGACCCCGATACCTATTGGCTTGATTTTATCCAATTTGAGGGGTGAAAGGGGTTGGCTTGGGCCTGTGAATAACTTCGTCGGGGAGGGGTTTCCGGCTTGCCTGCCTCTCTGCGGGCTGTCATCTCCAAGGCTTACTTCGTTAGGGAGAGGGGCGGAGCCCTTCTCACGCTGGTCGGTAGGCGAAAGCCTATTCCAGACGGAGCGCCCGGCCGATCGGCGGGGCCTCGGGGATTTCCCCCAAGTCGACCAAACTCAACCCAAAACTAACCAACAAAAGTCATGTCGATCGACAAGTCGGATATCATCAAGAAGCACCAGCAGGATGCCAAGGACACCGGTTCCCCCGAAGTCCAAGTCGCCCTGATCTCAGCCCGCGTTAATCACCTCACCGAGCACCTGCGCGCCCACCGCAAGGACTTCCACTCGCGCCGCGGTCTCATCATGCTGACCAACCGTCGCCGCAAGCTCCTCGCGTACCTCAAGTCGACCGATCTGGATCGTTACAACGCCCTGATCGCGAAGCTCAACCTGCGCAAGTGACCGCCGCCTCCGGGCGTCTCGGTCTCCCAGACGTCCCAGCCTAGCGCTGGGACGTCCGCTTTTCCCACCCAAACCAAAAACCCGCCAGGCACACCGCCTGGCACAACACGTAAAACGTAACAAAAACATGAAACAGAAACACTCGGTGACCATCGAAGAACTCGGTATCACCATCAGCACCGGTTCCATCGCCCGCTTGGCGAATGGCGCTGTCACCATCAGCAAGGGCGAGACCACGCTCTTCGTGTCGGCCACCGCCGCCGAGGAGCTCCGCTCCCCCGATCAGGACTTCTTTCCCCTGACCGTCGACTACCGCGAGAAGTTCGCCGCCGCCGGCCGCTTCCCGGGCAGCTACTTCCGTCGCGAAGGCAAGCCGTCCGATAAGGAGGTGCTGACCTCCCGCCTCTGCGACCGCCCGCTCCGCCCGCTCTTCCCCGAAGGCTTCCTCAATGAAGTCCAGGTGATCGGCCTGCTGCTCTCGGCCGACCAAATCAACGACGCCGACGTCCTGATGGTGAACGGCGCTTCCGCCGCGCTCCTCTGCTCCGACATCCCTTGGAACGGTCCGATCGCGGGCATCCGCCTCGGTCGCGTCGCCGGGCAGTTCGTCGTCAACCCGACCCACGAACAGCAGTACGAGTCGGACCTGGACCTCATCTACGTCGGTAATGAGAGCGACATGATGATGATCGAAGGTTCGGCCGACCAGCTCCCCGAAGTCGACTTCATCGCCGCCCTCGAGTACGCCCAGAAGGCCATCCAGCCGATCATCGCCGCCCAGCGCAAGCTCGCCGCGATGTACTCCAAGACCAAGCGCGTCTTCCCGCTCGTCGTCTGCGAACCGAAGGCCCTCGCCATCTGCGAGCGCGTCGCCGGTGAAGGCGACCAACTGAAGAAGGCGATCTTCCTCGCCTCCAAGAAGGAGCGCGGCGACGCCGTCAAGGTCGTGGTCGAGAAGGCCAAGGCCGCCTGCAAGGCGGAACTCGGCGACGTCTTCGACGCCCGCCAGATCAAGATGGCCTTCGAGAAGCTCCAGGAGAAGGTCTACCGCAACGCCATCATCCAGAGCGGCGAGCGGGCCGACGGCCGTAAGCCGCTGGATCTCCGGGCGATCTCCTGCGAAGTCGACGTGCTCCCGCGCGTCCACGGTTCCTCGCTCTTCCAGCGCGGCGAAACCCAGGGTCTCGTCCTCGCGACCCTCGGCACCTCCAAGGATGCCCAGGAAGTCGACGCCATCACCGGCGGCCCGAGCAAGCGCTCGTTCCTGCTACACTACAACTTCCCGCCCTTCTCGGTGGGTGAGACCGGCCGTTTCGGCATGACCTCCCGCCGCGAAACTGGCCACGGTAACCTGGCCGAGCGCTCGTTGCTCTCCGTGCTGCCTTCCGAGCAGGACTTCCCGTACTCCATCCGTCTCGTCTCCGAGATCATGGAGTCCAACGGCTCCACCTCGATGGCTTCCGTCTGTGGTGGTACCCTCGCGCTCCTTGACGCCGGCGTGCCCATCAAGGCTCCGGTGGCCGGCATCTCCTGCGGTCTCGTGACCGAAGACGCTTCCGGTAAGATTGTGAAGCACCGTGTGCTGACCGACATCATCGGCGCCGAAGACCACTACGGCGACATGGACTTCAAAATCTGCGGTACGCGCGAAGGCATCACCGCCTTCCAGCTCGACCTGAAGATCCACGGCCTGCCGATCGGCATCGCCAAGGAAGCCATCGCCCAGAACAAGGTCTCCCGTGACGCCATCCTTGATATCATGGCCAAGACCATGCCGACGACCCGTCCGGAACTGAAGCCCTGCGCCCCCCGTACCCACCGTATCAAGATCCCGTCCGATAAGATCGGCGCGCTCATCGGCCCGGGTGGCAAGAACATCAAGCGCATCACCGAGTACACCGGTTGCCAGCTCGACATCGACCAGGACGATTCCGGCTGGGTCACGATCTTCGCGACCGACGGCGAGTCCCTCGCCCGCGCGGTCAACGAGGTCAACCTTCTCTCGGCCCAGATCGAGATCAACAAGACCTACAAGGGCGTCGTCCGCTCCGTGAAGGAATTCGGCGCCTTCGTCGAATGCCTCCCCGGTCAGGAAGGCCTCGTGCACGTCTCCGAACTCGCCGACCACCGCGTCGAGCGCGTCGAGGACATCTGCAAGCTCGGCGACGAGATCATCGTCAAGTGCGTCGGCATCGACGATAAGGGCCGCGTGCGCCTCTCGCGCCGCGCCGCCATCGCCGAGAAGGAAGGTCGCGACTACGCCCCGGCCCCGAAGCCGATGGACCGCCCCCGGGGCGACCGTCCGGACCGTGGCGAGCGTCGTCCCTTCCGCGAACGCGGCGGTGACAGCGAAGGCGGCCAGGGCTAACCCCGGCTGATTTCGTCAACAAGGCCCCGGCTCACCCCGGGGCCTTTTTTGTGCCCGGGCGCCTGGCCTACTTCGCGGCCTGCCTCGTCCCCGTCACGCCTTCGAACCAGGCTCGGGTAACGCTCGTCGCCTCGCCGTCGCGCAGCGGCCAGCGGTCGTTGTGCGGGTGTTGGACGACCTCGTTCGGGAACTTCCCGTAGAGCGCGACCATGTCGACCTGGAGGAACCGCGTGCTCGGTCCGGTGAGCGGCTCGACGAAGCGGCGGGTCTCGTCATTCGTGAAACCTTGGCTGATGAGTACCGGCCGTCCCTGCAGCCGGCGGAGCCGGAGGGTGGCTTCCTCCCGGTAGCGCGCGAGCGGGGTGCCCCAAGGGGCAACCCAGGCCGTCACGCCGTCGAAGTGGTCATGGGCCCAGAAGCCGCACCAGAGCTTCGCGACCTCGTCGTCGTGCAGGCCCAGGAAGGAGATCCCGATGGCGCCGCGCGAGAACCCGCAGAGCACGACCTTGCGGCGGTCGCCGCCGAACTCCGCGCAGATTCGGGGAATATTCGTCTTGGCGTAGCCCACGGTGGCGTCGAGGTCACCCCACCAGGTGATTTCGTTCTTCTGATGATCCCGGGCGACGTAAGGTAGGACGACCCAGATTGCCCTGCCTCGCGCCACGCCGAAGCCGAGCGCCGCGCCTTCGACCTCGCCAGTGGAACCAGAGCCTGGGAAGTAGTTGCCAGTGTATTCGGCGATGACCGGCCAAGTCTTGCCGCGGGCCTTCCAGTCGGGGATCCAGTCGTCAGGCAACGCGATTAAATGATGCACCCGGGTGCCCGTGTATTCCTTGGGCGTGACGGCGACGCGGCGGCCGGCGGCGGGCGGGCCATCCACGAGTGGCGGCAAAGGCAGGTCGGCGGCAATGAGCGCCGTGGTCCAGCCGAGGATGATCCAGGCGGCTTTCATACTCGGCTTCAGGGGCCGGTATCTTCGACGACCTGCGTGCGCGTCCAAAGGTCGTGCCAAGCCCGGCGGTCCTTACGGAAGAGCGGTACGTGTGCATTGATAATCCCCAGCAGGCTGAAAAGCGGGTTAGGCAGGCACAGAAAAGCGGCTTTCCAGGCTGAGCGGAGCATGGCCGGCAGAAAGCCCGGGCCGTCGCCGGTGCCGATGTCGATAGTGCGGAGTCCGAAGATGCGCTTGCCGAGGGTACGGCCGCCGCCGAGCCATTCCTGCATAGTGAGTGCGCCCCCAACCACGCAGAGGGCGGTGGTGCCGAGGAAGCCAGACCAAGTGGCAAAGGCCAATAGGGTCGCCTCGGGTGGGTGCAACGTCAGGTCCCAGAGGGCCGCCGGGGAGCCCGTGTGCTGGGACTGGAGCGAAAGTTTTTGCAGTTGATCGTAGAAGGCGCCGACGGCGTCGCGTGCCGCGAGTTCCTCCGGGCCGGCGAGGCGTTGAGCCAACCACCAACTCAAGACCAGGAGCGGGACGACGTCGGCAAGCGCGGCGAAGGAACGCCACCACAGGCCAGCGGGGACGGCGGGCAGGGGTGGTGGGAGCTCCTTAGCCACGCTGGCGCACGCAGGCGTCGAGGGTGTTCTTCATGAGCATCGCCACCGTCATCGGGCCCACGCCACCGGGGACGGGCGTGATGGCTTCGCAGAGGGGAGCGACGGCATCGAAGTCCACGTCGCCAACGATGCGGTAGCCGGTCTTCTTGGTGGCGTCGGGTACGCGGTTGATGCCGACGTCGATGACGACTGCGCTGGGCTTGATCATGTCCGCGGTGATGAAGCGGGGCTTGCCGATCGCGGCGATTACGATGTCGGCCTGGCGGACGATGCCGGCGAGGTCCCGCGTGCGGGAATGCGCGATAGTCACCGTGCAGTCGCAGCCCTTGGCGAGCAGGAGCGCGGCGGCGGGCTTGCCGACGATGAGGGAACGGCCGACGACCACGGCGTGTTTACCGGCGGTTTCGACGCCGGAACGGCGGAGGAGCTCGATGACGCCAGCGGGGGTGCAAGCCGCAAAGGCTCCCGGGAGTTCTTGCACGAGGCGCCCGATGCTCTGGGTGCCAAAGCCATCGACGTCTTTCTCCGGGGAGACGCGGTTGAAGACCTCGGTCTCGGGGAGGTGCTTGGGCAGCGGGGCTTGGATCAGGATACCGTGGACAGTGGTGTCGGCATTAAGGGCGTCGAGGTGGCGGAAGAGCTCCTCTTTGGTCACCGTCTCAGGGAAGAGTTGGAGGCTGGCCTGCATGCCGACCTCGGCTGCGGTCTTCTGCTTCTTCGTGACGTAGGAGACCGAGGCCGGGTCGTCGCCGACGCGGACGAAGGCCACGTGGGGGATGACCGGAGAGAGTAGGGCGACGCGGGCCTTGACTTCGGCGAGGACCTGCTGGGCGATGGCGTTGCCGTCGATGAGGCGCATGCCTTTAACTAGGACTAACCGGCCCGGGAGGGCGAGCAAAGTCGGTACGTAGGTCGGCGCGTGATTGTCTCGCCCTGCGCCCCCAAACCCCCCAAGGGTAGGGCGTGCCCGACCAAGGACCCATGCGCATCCACAAGTTCCTCGCCCAGGCGGGGGTCTGTTCCCGCCGGGATGCGGAGCGCTTGGTCGCGGAGGGCGCCGTCATGATCAATGGGAAGGTCGCCGCGACCGGCCAACCGGTCGACCCCGCCGTCGATGTGGTCCTTTGTCGTGGGCAGCACATCAAGCCGCTGAACCGCACCGTCGTGCTGATGATGAATAAGCCGAAGGGCTTCCTTTGCACGAACGACGACACGCATGGGGGCCAGACGGTCTTCGACATGGTGCCCCCGGAGTATCGTCCGCTCCGCCTCTTCTGCGTTGGCCGCTTGGATAAGGATTCCGAAGGCCTCCTGATTTTAACGAATGATGGGGCGCTGGCCAACAAGGTGATGCACCCGTCTGGAGGCATCATTAAGCGTTACGAAATCATCCTCAACCGTGATTACGACCCGACCTTGACGCCCCGCTTGCTGAAGGGCGCCATGGAGGAGGGGGAGATGCTGCGTTTCAAGAAGGTGATTCGCCATCCCGACAACCCGGCGCACTTGGAGATTCACCTCGACCAAGGCCGCAAGCGCGAGATTCGCCGGCTACTCGAGATCTTCGGTTTTCACGTGAAGGTACTTCGTCGCTTCCAGATCGGCGGGCTGGTCCTGAGGAAAATGCCTCTTGGTGACTGCCGGCCCTTGAGTCGTAAGGAAATCGACGAGATTTTCGAGGTTTGAGCTGGCGGCCAGCTCGTATCCCGCTTGCCAGCCTTGGGATTTGGGTTCGAATAGTTGGCCCATCCCCATGAGCCGATTCTGTCTCCTCGCCTTTTTGGCCTTCACGGCGTCCGTCGCCACGGCCGCCCCCAATTCCCAGATGAAACTGGTCTGGTCGGACGAGTTCAATGACGCGGTCATCGACACCACCAAGTGGAACGTCCATAACTCCGTCACGATCAAGGACGGTAAGGCCAGTCTCAACTTGGTGCCCGGCAAGGAGCCCGGCCTCTGGGTGAGCAGCACCCTGAATTGCGCCCGCAAGTTCAGTCAGGTCAACGGGTACTTCGAGGCTTCGGTGCGGATGCTGCAGACCAACGGTCGCTCCGGTCGTTTCGAGGTGCGCAACACTAGCCTCGACGAGCCGCCTTCAGCCCGCCTCTTCTTCGAAGGCGGGGGTGACGACCGTGTCGCCCCGGGGGCGCAGGTGGCCGACAACACCGGCTTGCGCATGCTCAGGCCGGTCAAGCACGGCATCGATTTCGACGGCGGCGCGTCCTATAAGAAGTTCCATACCTACGGCGTCCATTGGACTCCGAAGTACTTCGAGTGGTACGTCGACGGAAAAAAAGTCCATCGCCTCGAGCTGAAGACCACCCCGACCACCCCGATGTACGTCGAATTTTGCCACCACACGGCCGAAGGCGGCAAGGTGAAGGAATTCATGGACCCGACGAATGGTCCGGAGCCTTTGCAGATCGACTGGGTTAAGGTCTGGAAGTGACCCCTTTCCTTGCCATGCGCCGCCTCCTTTATTGTATCCTGCCGTTGGTCGCTGTCGCGGCCGACCCTACGTCCAAGCTGAAGCTGGCCTTCTCGGAGGAATTCGATGGCGCGGCCCTCGACCCGGCCAAGTGGACCTTTGAGGGCGGGACTGCGGCGATCTCGCTCAAGGCCGGCAAGTTGGTCATTGCGCTGACCGAGCGTCCCGATGGGTGGCAGGGCTCCGGGGTGAGTACCCGCGATAAGTTCACCCAGGCCTTCGGTTACTTTGAGGCCTCCATCCGGTTCAACGCCCAGCGCGGCCATCATGGCGGCTTTATGTTGCGCAACAAGGTTACCGCTGAGCCGCCGGCGGCCACGCTCTATTACGAGTGTTTCGGGGAAGATAAACTCGTCCCCTGGGCCAAGGTCGGGGATAGCAAGGGTGTGCGGGAGCTTCGCCCGGTGAAGACGGACCTCGTCCTCAAGCCCGGTCAGGTGTCGAAGGGGTTCAATACCTACGGCTTCCTCTGGACCGATAAGGCCTACACCTGGTACTTCAACGGCAGGGCCGTACATAAGCTCGACAAACCCGAGGTGAAGGAAGCGATGCATGTGAATCTCGCCCACTGGGTCTCTGATTTCGAGCGTAAGGATCTCGTCCCGTCGAAGCTGCCGGATGACGTCGACGTGGACTGGGTGAAGGTCTGGAAGTAGCCCGCGGCTTAAAAGAGGGTTGCCAATACCATCGGCTGCCCATCCTGCGGACATCCCTTTTTTCGCCGTGGCCTTCGATAAGAACAACCCTTTCCCTGCCTCGCTGGTCGATCGTCGTCGGCTCAGTTCGCTCGCCAGCCAGAAGGATACCCAGCATTTCTCGGTCTCCCTTCAGGGGAGCGGTTTGACCTATAAGTGTGGGGATTCTCTTGGGGTCTTCCCGACCAATAACCCTACGGCCGTCGCGGCCTTGCTGCGAGCCGCGGGTTTCGCGGGCGATGAAGCCGTCACCATCCCCAAGGACCCGTCGGCGATCCCCCTGCGCGAGGCGCTTTCCCGGCGCGTGGCGCTGAACGGGCCGACCTATAAGTTCGTCCAACTCCTGCATGACCGGGCGACCGATCCTGCCCAGAAAGCGGCCCTGGCCGCCCGTCTGGCCGAGGTCGATCCCGAGAAGAAGAAGGCTTGGTTGGAGCAACGTGAATTCATCGACCTGTTCGAGGAGTTTCCGTCGGCCCGCCCGTCCGCCCAGGAGTGGGTCGAGCTGCAGCGCAAGCTGATGCCGCGCCTGTATTCCATCTCCTCGGCACCGTCGAAGTACCCGGATGAGATTCACTTGACCGTCGCGGTCGTCCGTTACGAGACCAACGGCCGCGTCCGCGAGGGCGTCTGCTCCAGTTTCCTCGCCGACCGCGCTCGTCTGAACGAGCCCGACCTGCCGATCTTCGTCGCCGAATCCCACTTCGGCCTGCCGGCCGACGACAACGCCCCGGTCATCATGGTCGGCCCCGGTACCGGCGTCGCGCCGTTCCGCAGTTTCGTCATGGATCGGGCCGCTCGCGGTGCGAAGGGACCCAATTGGCTCTTCTTCGGTGACCAGCGCAAGGACCATGACTTCCTCTACGCCGACGAGTGGGCGGCCTACCTGAAGGCGGGCACGCTGACCCGCCTCGACACGGCCTTCTCCCGCGACCAGGCGACCAAGGTCTACGTGCAAGACCGCATGCGTGAGAACGCCGCGGAGCTTTGGCGGTGGATCCAGCGGGGTGCTTATTTCTATGTTTGCGGGGATGCTAAGCGCATGGCCAAGGACGTCGATGCCGCACTCCACGCGATGGTGGTCGAGCAGGGAGGCCTGACGCCTGAGGCCGCTATCGAGTGGGTGAAGCAGTTCAAGAAGGACGGCCGATACCAGCGCGACGTCTACTGAGCGGGGCGGGGGAGGGCGGCCATTTTCGCCACTTGCCAGAGGGAGCGTTTCCACCCACAAATCTCCCCCGATGCACCTCACGCACAGCCCTCGCGTCGCCCTCGTCACCGGAGCCGGTCGCGGCATCGGCAAGGCCATCGCGGAACGACTTGCCGCCCACGGCCATACGGTCCTCTGCGTGTCCAAGTCCGACACCTGCGTGGCGGTCGCGAACGACATCGTCGCCAAGGGGCAAAAGGCCAAGGCCTACCCGGTCGACGTTTCCGACGCGGCGGCGGTCGCCAAGGCCTGCGAGCAGATCATCGCCGAGTTCGGCGCCGTCGAGATTCTCGTCAATAATGCCGGTATCACGCGCGACAAACTCGTGATGGCGATGTCCGACCAGGACTGGAACGACGTCATCGCCACCAACCTTTCCTCTGCTTTCTACTGGACCAAGGGCTTGGTGCGGCCGATGACCAAGAAGCGCTGGGGGCGTATCATCAGCATCTCCTCGGTCACCGGGGTGCAGGGCAACGCCGGGCAGGCCAATTATGCCGCCGCCAAGGCCGGTCTCCATGGCTTGACCATGACCCTGGCCCGCGAGTTAGCCGGCCGGAGCATCACCGCCAACGCCGTGGCGCCTGGCTTCATCACGACCGACATGACCGGGGAACTTTCCGAGGAGATCAAACAGAAGATTCTGGGGGTCATCCCCCTGGGCCGTTTCGGCTCGGTCAACGACATTGCCGCCATGGTCGACTTCCTAGCCTCGGAAGAGGGTGGCTATATCACCGGGCAGGTCTTTTCGGTTGACGGTGGCATGGCTATCTGACACCCAGAAACCAACAAAAACCCTTTCTTATGCACGAAAATATCGAACAGCGCGTCAAGGACATCATCGTCAAGCAACTCGGGGTCAACCTCGAGCAGCTCACCCCTGCGGCCGGCTTCCAGACCGACCTCAAGGCCGACTCGCTTGACCTGGTGGAAATGATCATGGCTTTCGAGGATGAGTTCGGCATCGCGTCGATCCCGGAAGACAAGGCTGCCTCGATGAAGACCGTCGGCGATGCCGTCGAGTACATCAAGGCCAACGCCACCAAGTAACTCTGTCCGGGTCCACCTTCGACCCGCCTCGTGAGCTCCGCCCACAATCCCCGTCGCGTCGTCGTCACCGGCATCGGTTGCCTTTCGGCGCTCGGTCCGGATACCGCCGCGTTCTGGGATGCCCTGACCAAAGGGCGCTCCGGTATCTCGCGCGTCACCCGTTTTGACCCGACGGATTTCCCGTCCAAGGTCGGTGCCGAGATCCGCGATTTCGACCCGGGTAAGTACATGGATCTCAAGGAGGCCAAGCGTAACGATCGCTACACCCAGTATGCGGTCGCCGCTTCGCGCATGGCGGTCGATGACGCCGCCTTGGATGTCACCAAAGTGGACTCCGATCGCTTTGGTGTGATCATTGGCTCCGGGATCGGGGGCATGGAGACCATCGAGAATCAAGCTCGCGTCCTTATCGAGCGTGGCCCGTCGCGCGTTTCCCCGTTCACGATTCCTTCGCTCATCGCCAATATCGCCGCGGGGGTGGTCGCCATCGAGTTTCAAGCCAAGTCCGTCAACTTCGGTGTCGTCTCCGCCTGCGCTTCCGGCTCCCACGCGCTCGGGGAGGCCCTCCGCCATATCCGCGACGGCCACGCCGATATCATGCTTTCCGGCGGTTCCGAGGCCGCCATCACGCGGCTCGGCTATGCCGGCTTCTGTAACATGAAGGCGATGTCGACGGACTTCAATGACACGCCCGAGAAGGCTTCCCGCCCGTTCGATAAGTTGCGCGACGGCTTCGTCATGGGCGAAGGCGCCGGCGTCCTGGTCATCGAGACCTTGGAGCATGCACAAGCCCGTGGCGCTCGCATCTATTGCGAACTCGTCGGCTATGGCGCTACCTGCGACGCCTACCACATCACCGGGCAGGATCAGGAGGGCAAGGGCCTCGCCCTTTGCCTCAACCGCGCCCTCGCTGAGGCGGGCGTCGCGAAGTCCGAGGTCGATTACATCAACGCGCACGGTACCTCGACCCCGATCAACGACCGTTGCGAGACCCTCGCGATCAAGCGCACCTTCGGCGAAGCCGCTCGCCAGATCTCAATCTCCTCGACGAAATCGATGACCGGTCACCTGCTGGGCGCCGCCGGCGGCGTGGAGGCGGCGGTCTGCTGCCTGGCCATCCACCACGGCGTCATCCCCCCGACCATCAATTACGAGAACCCGGATCCGGATTGCGACCTCGACTACACCCCGAATGTGGCGAAGAAGCGCGACGTCAAAGTGGCTATTTCAAATAACCTCGGTTTTGGCGGTCATAACGCCTCCTTGGTTTTTAAGCGTCTTTGAGTCCCCCCGGCGCCTGACTTGGAACTCGCACCGGTTTCAGGGGTTAACTAGTTACCCTGACCATGCGTAAGTTCTTCCTGCTCTTACTTCCCGTCTGTAATGGCATTGTCTGGGGGCAAGATGCCGCCGCTCCGCCCGCCGCCCCTTCTCAGGTGAAGATTAGGGCTACCGTGGCCGCCCCGGCTGGGCCCGACGGCAAGCCCGGCGACATCCTCAGCATCCCCCAGATTCTTGTCACCTCAGGTGCCGAAGGGAAGGTCTCCATGACCGGCCCCGCCAAGCCCCCGCTGCCGGGGCAGCCACCGTCACCTCCGCAGCAGTTGGAACTTACCGTCACGCCCACGGTCCTGCCGACGGGCGAGGTCAGTGTCAGCCTCCATGCGTCCCTGCCCACTTCTGCCCAGGATAAGGCGGCCTTTGCCCAGGCCCAGCTCCAGGCCGTTAGCGACAAGGAGCGGGAGCGACGCAGTCGGTCCGGTCGGGAGCGCACCGCGGGTGGTAATGGCGTTCCGGTCTTCCATTCGGTGCTTCCGTCCGAAGGCCTGTTTTCATTGGCCGATGACGCTGGGGCGCGCCGCTGGGTGAAGGTCGGCCAGAATTTCGCCGGGTGGACCGTCGAATCGTATGACGAGAAGCATCAGGTCCTCACGATCGCGAAGGAGAAAGCCTTGCGGGAATTGACCCTTTATAAATCCGTGGTCGAGGCGGGGGCGAACGATGTCGTCAGCACCGTGACCGTGCAACCTGGCCAGAATTTCGTCATCGGTAGCGCCAACGGCACCACCATCACCCTCTCGGTCGAGGTGATCAAGGGGGCGCCGCTCCCGACCAAGTAACCCGACCTTACGTTTCTTCACCCCATGATAGTCCGTTGTCTCCTTGCGCTGCTGACGGTTGCCGTCGCCGCCCAGGAGGCTCCGGTGCCGACGCACTTGCGGGTGAAGGCCACGTTCACCCGTCCGGGTAAGGATGGAAAACCCGAAGTCTACGCCCAGCCCAGCGTCGTCACGGTCGACGGTAAGACCGCGAAGATCGTCGTCGGTAACGCCGACGAAGGTCTGGAATTCATCGTCACCCCGAAGGTCGCCAACGGCGCCATCACCCTCGAGCTGAAGGCCGAGCACTGGTCGGGTGGCGTCTTGCCGGAGACCCTCCCGCCGCCGACGGACCCCAAGGTGCCGGCGACGAAGCCGGCCCTGGCGAAGAGTGCCTTGCCGCGGTTCCACGGCGTGCTCACGGCCGACCAGCTGTTCTCGATCGAGGACGCGACCGGCGTCCGCAAGTGGCTACCGCTGGGGCGCAAGGTCGATGGCTGGACCTTGCGAACCTACGACCCGAAGCGCGAAGCCCTCACGATCACGCGGCTCGGCGAGTCGCGTGAGCTCGGCTTGCATCAGCCCGTCATCACCGACGAGGTCCGGTCGAACGCGCGGGTATTCAGTTCCGACACCAGCGTGACCCTCCTTCCTGGCAAGCCCGTGATGGGTGGTATGGCGAACGGCTATCAGTTCACCGTCGAGGCTGAGATCTTGGATCTCTCCAAGTGACCAGGCGCTGAGCGCGTCGCCTTGGCTTCAAGCCACGTCGAGATGGCCGACTTTGACCAGGATGGTGGCGCCTTCCGGCCCCGTGAAGGGACGGTGGTTGCTCAGGTGCGGGCTACGGATCCAAGTGCCGGCGGGGTATTCGCCGTGTTCGTCACGGAAGACGCCGTCCAGCACGAGGATCTCCTCCCCGCCGACATGCGTGTGCGGGTTGAAGCGAGTCTCGGGCGCCCAGCGCACCAAGGCGGTATGCTTCGTGAGGCCTTGGTGGAGCGCGGTAACCTTGAGTCCTGGCACCATGCCTTGGCGCCAGTCCAGCTCTTCGCCGCGTAGCGCGTAGGAATCCTTTTCCGGCTCCGTCGGGGTGCGTTCGTTGAGGTAGATCATGCTGGCCTCGGCCGACGTGAACGTGGCGGATACGCCGGGCGCCAGGCGGGCATAAGAAGTAGGGCCGAGGTCTTCGCCGTTGAGGCTCAGCAGCCCACGCACGACGAGCACCTCGAGTAACTTGCTTTCATCATGTGTCATCGACTCGCCGGCCTTTAGCGAGCGAAGGCTGATCTGGCTCTCGGCCGGCGCGGCGCGCTGTTCCAGCGGACGTTCCCCCGGCTGGCCTGCGTACAGGTCGGTCGCGTCTACGACGATGCGGAGGGAATGGTCAGAGTGGTGGGTCATGTCGAAATAGATTGGTTGTTTTAGTCGGCGAGCGCCTTGCGCCACTCGGCGATCTCGCTGGCGAGTCCGTGGGTCCGCAGGCCGGCTTCGATCTCCGCGTGCATGGGCTCGGTGACGATGTGCTTGGGGTCGCCTTCTAGATCCGGCCGCAGGTGGCGTGTGACGGCCCAGGCGGCCCAGGCCCGCCACTTCTTGAGCTCAGCCCGTTCGCCGCGCACGCGGTCGGCGAGGTGCTGGTAATGCACGCGGGCGTTGCCGGTGAATTGTACGCTGGGCTGCCGCGCCATCCAGCCGATCGCCCGGTAAGGCATGGCATATTTGGTCAGCGCGGCGTCGCCTTCGGGCACGTCGCAATAAAGGGCCCGGTCAACGGCCAACAGGGCGCGGGCCGGCAAGCCGTCGAGCCAGAGTTGTTGGCCGTACTCTAGGCAGGTCAGGTAGAGCTCCGGCCCCTGATCATCCCGCCATGCCGCCAGGTCGCGCCAGGACAGCGTCCGGCCGCAGGAAGGTAGGTATGGGCAGGGAGCCGGGGCCAAAGGGGTGCTCAGGGCTTGGCGTATGGGTTGGTCTTCTTCTCAACGCCCACGCTCGTCTGTCCGCCATGTCCCGGCAGCAGGATGACGTCGTCCGGCAGGGTGTAGATACGGGTACGGATCGAGGTCAGGAGCTGGTTCCAGTCCCCGTTAGGGAGGTCAGTGCGGCCGACGGAACTCTTGAAGATAGCGTCTCCGGTGAAGGCGATCTTCGGGTAGGCGGCGTAGAAGAGGATGCTGCCCGGGCAGTGACCCGGCACGTGGCGAATCTCGAATCGGTAGCCGCAAGCCTCGACGACATCGCCGTCGTCCACCCAGCGATTGACTTTCACGGAATGGAAGTCGGCGTCGGCGAGCGAGGGGATCATCGACTGGTAGCGGTGGCGGTAGGTTTCAATGTTCTCGATGAGCTGCTGGTCGGCCGCGTGCGCGATGACCTGGGCGCCCGCGGCGGCGAAGTGATGGCCGTCGCACATGTGATCCCAATGCCCATGCGTGATGAGGAGGTGGGTCAGGTTGAGGCCCTGGCGCTTGATCTCCGCCAGCAGCAGCGGGCCGGCGTCCTTGGGGGCGTCGATGACGCAGCAATCTTTGCCGTTCTCGGCGACGACGAGGTAGGCGTTGGTCTCGAAGGGTCCGAGCGGGGCGGCGGTAATCTTCATAGCTCAGGAGGCGAAGGCTTGGCGCAGGGCCGCCTCGAGGTTCCGGGGCGGGCGGACGGCCTTGAATTCGCGGTTCACGAAGGCGTGGCGGGTGAAGCCTTCGACGAGCAGTTCGCCGTCGCGCTCAACCTTGTAAGTGAGCTTCAGGCGCGCCATGGGCTTTTCGGCCAAGGTCACCGTGATGCGTAGGCGATCGTCGAAGCGGGAAGGGCGATGGTACGTCAGGCCGGTCTCGAGTACTGGCAGGAGGAAGCCCGCTTGCTCGAGCTGGCGGTAGGGCGTGCCGAGCTGATCGAGCAAGGCCACGCGGGCCATCTCAAACCACGGTAGGTAGTTGCCATGGTAAGTCACGCCCATGGCGTCGGTCTCGGCGAAGCGGACGCGGGTCTCAACGGTGGCCTGCAGCATGCCTTGGTTCTGGCGGTTAAAGCCGATTTTCCAACGTCAAACGGTGCCCCGGAGGCTTGTCCTTGCGCCCCGTGGCTTCCTCCGCTGGACTTCCCCCATGGGACAGCGCGAGCGGTTTATCCTTTTTCTCGTCGGGGCCGCTCTGGGGGTGGCTTTGCTCATGGCCTTTAACGCCCGGAGCAACCCGCAACGCGACGAACGCAAGCGCGTGGCCAACGCCCTCACCTTGCCCGGGATGTACTACGACCATGCGGTGCAGGGTAAGTCCCTCTTCGGTCACTTTATCCTCGGGGAGCGCCGGACCAAGCTGCCTTCGGGCGGGACTCGACGCGAACTCGTCACGGGCGGGCGGAATCGCTTCGACGTCGAAGGCCGCGTCCTGCCGCAGTACGCCCTCTTGGTCGTCGAACAGTACGCCGCGGGGGTCGAGCCGTCCGAGACCGCTCCGGTCACGGCGGTGGATTTCTTTTACGCCGACCGCGGCGAAGTCCGGCTCAAGCCGGGGCGGACGCTGCCCGCCAGTGCCTTACCGCTTACCGTCAAGACGGTGGCAGACAATGGAACGCTGCGGCTGACCCTCGATCCTCAGGGATTGAAGGGGGCGGCCGCGTTCGGTCTGGTCGACCTGCTCGCCGGGCTGACCCAGGCCACGGACACGGTCGAGTCGGCTTCGCTGACCCACGTCGACTGGCGTCATGAGGTCGAGCAGATCAAGGCCAACTCCTCGCGATGACAACCCAGCTCCAACGCGAAGGCGGCCAGACCGTGGGGTGGAGCCTGACGGTCAACGTCTTGCTGGCGGTCGCTAAACTCTCCGTCGGTCTGGTCGCTTCGTCGCAGGCCTTGGTCGCCGACGGTATCCATTCCTTGGTCGATATCGCCAGTGACATCGCGGCGCTCATCGGGCTCAAGTTCGCGCACCTGCCCAAGGATGCCGACCACCCTTACGGCCATCACCGGGTCTCGACGCTCGCGACGATGTTCATCTCCGGGCTCGTCATCGCGTTCTGCGTCGGCCTCGCCTGGACTTCCGTGCGTTCGCTGATGGCAGGCAGCGAGCTCACCCAGCCGGGCATCGCGGCTGCGTGGGTCGCGGGTTTCGCGCTCCTCCTCAAGGAAGGCTTTTATCAATACGCCCGCCGGCAGGCGGAGCGACTCGGCTCCCGGTTGCTGCTGGCCAATGCCGCGGACCACCGCGCGGACGCCATCGCGTCGCTGTTGGCCTTGGTGGCCGTTGTTGTCGCCCACTACCACCCGGAATGGAAGGCGCTGGACAAGGTCGTCGGTCTGGTGCTCGCCGGTTGGCTCGGCGCCGAAGGATTGAAGCTCTTCAAGGTCTCCTGCGAGGACCTCATCGACACGGCTCCGGCCGAGCACGTGCTCCACGACCTCAGCGAGCACATCCTCGCCGTGCCCGGCGCCAAGGGGTTCCACGCTTTTCGCGCCCGTCGGCTCGGTGACCGTTTTGAGATCGATTTCCACCTGCAAGTCCCCGAGACCGCGACCGTGGCCGAAGGCCACGCCATCGCGGGACAGGTCAAGGCCGACATCCTGCGTCTGCACCCGGAGGTCATTTCGGTGCTGGTCCATGTGGAGCCCGACGAGCCCCAGCATCGCAAGCAGGACGGTCATCACGGGCGCGCCGGCGTGGACGCCTGAACAGGGCTTGGAATGGGCGGCTGTTGCCCCTAGTTGTCGTGGATGGACCCTTTCCGTACCCCTCGGACCTTGAGCGGCTTGCTGGCTTTTGGCCTCGCTTCGTTCCTGCCGGCCGCCGAGCGACCCAACGTGCTGTTCATCTTCGCCGACGACCAGCGGGCCGACACCATCGCGGCGCTGGGTAACCCGGTCATCAAGACCCCCAACTTGGATCGCCTGGTTGCCCGTGGCGTGGCTTTCGAGCGGGCCTACATGCAGGGAGGCAACAACGGCGCCACCTGTGTGCCTTCTCGGGCGATGTTGCTTTCCGCACGCCCGCTGGCGCGCATCGACGAGAAACTTTCGCGGGATGAGACCTGGCCGCACGCTTTCGGCACGGCGGGCTATGCGACCTTCATGGCGGGCAAGTGGCACAACACCCCGGCCTCCGTCGGTAAATCTTTTCAGCAAGCGCGGTCGCTTTTCGTCGGCGGCATGACCAACCCGCTCAAGGCGAAGATCAACGACCTCCTGCCCACGGGCAAACTCAGCCCCGAGCGCCCTTGCCCGAAGCACCTCTGCGAGGAAGCGACCGACGAGGTACTCGCGTTCCTCAAGGGCCGCGACTTGACGAAGCCGTTCTTCGCCTACCTCGCGTTTGACGGTCCGCACGACCCGCATGTCGTCCCTGACGGTTTTCCGGTGAAGTACGACCCCGCGACCATCCCGCTGCCGGTCAATTTCCTGCCCCAACACCCGTTTAATAATGGCGAGATGGTCATCCGGGACGAACAGCTCCTGCCTTGGCCGCGCCCGCCCGCGGCGGTCCGCGCGATGCTCGCCGATTACTACCGCTACATCAGCTTCCTTGACTTGCAGGTGGGCCGGCTGCTGGACGCGCTGGAGGCCACGCCGGCCGGCCGTAATACCTATTTGGTCTTTGCGGCGGACTCGGGGGTCGCCCGCGGTTCGCATGGCTTGATCGGGAAGCAGAACCTGTATGAGCACAGCCTGCGGGTTCCGCTCATCTTTACCGGGCCAGGGGTGCCCAGTGCCCGCCGCACGCAAGCGCTGTGCTACACCTTCGACGTCATGCCGACTTTAGGTAAACTCTGTGGGGTGTCCGCGCCGACGACGAGTGAGGGCCGAGAATTCACCGCGGTCTTGACGGATCCCACCCAGGCGGCCCGACCGGAATTGGTCTTTGGCTATAAGCGGATCCAGAAGGCAATCTCCGACGGACGCTGGAAACTGATCCGCTACCCGCAGGTCGACCGGACGCAGTTGTTCGATCTCCAGGCAGACCCGTTCGAGACCAAGGATCTCGCCGGCGATCCTGCGCAAGCGGCGCGCCTGCTTGGGTTGCTTGGCCGACTGGAGGCAGGGTTGCAGGCCTGTGGCGATGCCGATCCCCTGACCGTCAAGACTCCCCAGGCGGCGTCATGGACGCCGCCGAAGAAACTGCCGCAGCCAGGTGAAAAGGGCTTTTAAGCCAACTCAGGCCGGCAACAAGTAGGTCTTGCGACCATACTTGGTGGTAAGCCATTGCTTGAGCTCCAGGAAGTCGGCCGGCGGCTCGACCGTGATGGTCAGCGGCTTGCCGGTTTGCGGGTGCGCCAAGGTGAGGCGATGGGCATGGAGCATCACGCGCGGCATCGGCCAGCCGGTGAAGGCGGGGATGTCGAACTTACCGTAGGTGCGATCACCCAGAATCGGGTGGCCGAGGTGGGCGAGGTGGACGCGAATCTGGTGGGTACGGCCGGTGTGCGGGAAGGCGCGGACAAGCGCGGCGTGCGGGCCGTACTTCTCCTCGACGCGCCATTCGGTCACGGCGTCGCGGCCATCGTCGCGGACGGCCATGCGGACGCGCACGGTGCGGTGGCGGTCGATCTTGGCATCGGTCAACCCGGAGAGTAGCCGCGGGGCTTTGTCGACCAAGGCGAGGTATTCCTTCTGCGCGGTGCGGGCGGCAAACTGGGCGACGAGCGCGTGGTAGGCCTTGTCGGTCTTGGCGAGGACGATGACGCCGGACGTCTCGCGGTCGAGGCGATGGACGACGCCCGGGCGCGGCGCGCCGCCGGCGGGGGCGAGCTTGCCCTTGGTGTAATGCAACAGGCCATGGACCACGGAGACCTCGTCGGAGCCCTGCACCGGGTGCGTGAGCAAGCCGGCGGGTTTGTTGATCGCGATGAGGTGAGCGTCCTCGAAGAGGACCTCGAGTGCCATCTTGACGGGGCGGGCGGTGGGGTCTTCCGGGGCGGGGAGGGCGACCTGCACGTGGTCGCCCGGATTAAGGACGGTCCGCCGATCGGCGGCGGCGCCGTTGACCTTCACGAGGCCGAGGTCCAGGGCGCGCTGCACGCGGGATCGGCTGACGCCCTCCAGCAAGGCCGAGACGACTTTGTCGGCGCGACCTGGTTCGAATTCGGAGGGGATCCGGGTCGAGAGGACTTCGTCGGGCTTGTGTTCCTCGAGCGGGGCCTTTGCCGGGCGGGCGGCGTAGGGGACGTGCGGGGCCGGCTTCGCCTTGCGCTTCGTTGCTTTGGCGGTGCGGGCTTGCGGGCGGGAACCAAGACGGGTGGGCTTCACCTTCTTCGGGGCGGCCATCTTAGCGGGCCTTGCCGAGCAGGTAGTCGGGGTTCAGTTTCTGGAGGGATTTGGGCACGAACAGGCCGTCCTTGCGGATGACCTGACCATCGAAGCGGATTTCGCCGCCGCCGTATTCGGGGCGCTGGATGCAGACCATGTCCCAGTGGATCGAGGACTTGTTGCCGTTGTCGGTCGTCTCGTAGCACTTGCCCGGCGTGAAGTGGAAGGATCCCGCGATCTTCTCGTCGAAGAGGATATCCTGCATCGGGTTGAGGATGTGCGGGTTGAAGCCGATGGCGAACTCGCCGATGAAGCGGGCGCCACCGTCGGTGTCGAGGATCTCGTTAAGGCGCTTGGTGTTGTTCGAGGTCGCCTCGACGACCTTGCCCTTCTTGAAGACGAGGCGGATATTCTCGAACGAGACGCCTTGGTAGATGGTGGGGCAGTTGTACTGCAGGACGCCGTTGACCGAGTCCTTGATCGGGGCGGTGAAGACCTCGCCGTCCGGGATGTTGTACTCCCCGCCGCAGGGGATGGCGTTCATGCCTTTAATGTTGAACTTTAGGTCGGTGCCCGGGCCGGTGATGTGGACCTCGTCGGTCTTCATCATGGCCTGCCTGAGCGCCTCCATGCCCGGGATCATGCGGGAGTAGTCGAGCGTGCAGACGCGGAAGTAGAAGTCGGCGAAGCCTTCGGTGCTCATCTTGGCCTGCTGCGCCATCGACGGTGTCGGCCAGCGCAGGACGACCCACTTGGTCTTGTTCACGCGGTGGTCGAGCACCGAGCGCATCATTTCGCCATTGAGCTTGGCCTGGGCGGCCGGGATGTCGCTGCCTTCGAAGATATTCTCGGAGCCCCGCACGGCGATGTAGGCCTGCATTTTCTTCATGCGGGCGAGCTCATGGTCGGCGGCGAGTTTGAACTGCTCTTTGCTACCGCCCTTGGTCATCTCGCGGGAGACGCGAGCCCGCTGGATGTTCACCATGGGGGTCGCGCCCCGCTCGCGGGCCGCCCGGACGAGCGCGATGACGAACTCCTCTGGGATGTCGTAGGCGTCGATGAGGACATTCTCCCCCTTCTTCAGGCGGGTGGAGAAGCCGCAGAGGACTTGGGCGAGCTGGCCGTAGCGTGGATCCATCTCCCCACCGTGCGAAGCCCCGCCTGATTTCCAAGCGTGAAAGGAGCGCTTGCGCCCGCACGTCCACGCTTCACCGTGGCGAGATGGATAACGCCGCGTCCGCCGCCCATGCCTTGGCCTTGGCCGAAGCGGCAGCCTTTGATTTTGCCGTCGGCGACGAAACCGGCGCTCTAACCAAGCTCGCCACCGCGGTCGCGACCGACCCCGGCTGTTTCGAGGCTTGGTTGGCCAAGGGCGAGGTTCATTTCGCGCTGCGTCAGTTGGCGGAGGCCTTGGCGGCGGCAGAGCGGGCGGCGGAACTTCGCCCCAAGGATATCCACGTGCACACCTCGCTTTCACGGATCTGGATGGAACTGGGCGATAAGACCAAGGCCGAGCACCATGGGGCCCAGGCGCGCATCCTCGGGTGGGGTGACCAGATCAAGCAGCCGGAAGGCCCGCAGCCGGGCGAGATCGGCTAGGACGGGCAGGGGAGCCGCTCGCTTGATGCGGCGCCCTCGTGCTGTGCCACCCCTGTGACAGGGTGTCCCGTCTAAAAGGGCTGGAAAGGCCTCCAAGTCACGGTCCCCTTGGGGAGTACCCCTGAAAACCCCTTAATCGGTTGCTTATTCTCGGCAAAAGCGTTTTGGCATCTGTTCTGCAATCAACCCCTCGTCACCTTAGGCATCTCTCTACCAACCCAAATCACCATGGCTAAACACACCAAACCCTCCGTCAAGCCCCTCGCCGATCGCGTGCTCCTGCAGCGCTTCGAGGAGTCCGAAGAAATCAAGGGCGGCATCATCATCCCCGATTCCGCTAAGGAAAAGCCGCAAGAGGCTAAGGTCATCGCCCTCGGCACCGGTGCCTTGGACAAGGACGGCAAGAAGATCGCCTTCAACGTCAAGGTTGGCGACAAGGTCCTCATCGGCAAGTACGCCGGTACCGAGGTCAAGCTGAACGACGAGATCTACCTCCTGCTCCGCGAGGAAGAAATCTTGGCCGTCATCGAATAATCTACCACCCAAACACTTAATCCCCCACCCACATGTCCAAGAAGCAGATTCTGTTCGACGAAGCCGCGCGCCGCAAGGTGCTCAATGGCGTCTCCATCCTCGCCCGCGCCGTCAAGGTCACCCTCGGTCCCAAGGGCCGCAATGTGATGATCGACAAGAAGTTCGGCGCCCCGAAGGTCACCAAGGACGGCGTCACCGTCGCCAAGGAGATCGAACTCGACGATCCTTACGAAAACATGGGCGCCCAGATGGTGCGCGAAGTCGCCTCCAAGACCGCCGACAAGGCGGGGGACGGCACGACCACCGCGACCGTCCTGGCCGAAGCCATCTATAAGGAAGGTCTTCGCTTTGTCGCCGCTGGCGCCAACCCGATCTTCGTCAAGCGTGGCGTCGACAAGGCCACCGAAGCCATCGTCAAGGAGCTCGCCGTGATCTCCAAGAAGGTCAAGGACCGCAAGGAGATCAAGCAGGTCGCCACCGTCTCCGCCAACTGGGATGAGTCCATCGGTGACATCATCGCCGAAGCCATGGACCGCGTGGGCAAGGACGGCACGATCACCGTCGAAGAAGCCAAGACCATCGAGACCACCCTCGACGTCGTCGAAGGCATGCAGTTCGACAAGGGCTACCTCTCCCCGTACTTCGCGACCAACGCCGAGACCCTCGAGGCCATCCTCGAAGACGCCTACGTCCTCCTCTATGAGAAGAAGGTCAGCGCCATGAAGGACCTGTTGCCGCTCCTCCAGGAAGTCGCCAAGACCGGCAAGCCGCTCCTGATCATCGCCGAGGAAATCGAAGGCGAAGCCCTCGCCACCCTCGTCGTCAACCGCCTCCGCGGCACGATCAATGTCTGCGCCGTCAAGGCCCCGGGCTTCGGCGACCGCCGTAAGGCCATGATGGAAGACATCGCCGTCCTCACCGGTGGCCGCTTCGTCACCGATGACCTCGGCATCAAGCTCGAGTCCGTCAAGGTGGCCGACCTCGGTCGCGCCAAGCGCATCGTCGCCGACAAGGAGAACACCACCATCATTCAGGGCGCCGGCAAGTCCGCCGACATCCAAGGCCGCGTGAAGCTCATCCGTCGCCAGATCGAGGAGACCACTTCCGATTACGATAAGGAGAAGCTGCAGGAACGCCTCGCCAAGCTGGCTGGTGGCGTCGCCGTCATCCATGTCGGGGCTGCGACCGAGACCGAGCTCAAGGAGAAGAAGGATCGCGTCGACGACGCCCTGCACGCCACCCGTGCGGCCGTCGAAGAAGGCATCGTCCCGGGCGGCGGCGTCGCGCTCCTGCGCACCGTCAAGGCCATCGACGCCGTCATCAACGCCCTCGTTGGTGACGAAAAAATCGGCGCCCAGATCGTCCGCAAGGCGATCGAAGAGCCGCTCCGCACCCTCTGCTTCAATGCCGGCGTCGAAGGTTCCCTCATCGTCCAGGAAGTGATGCTCAAGCACAAGGGTGCCGAGGGTTACAACGTGGCGACGGGCGCTTACGAAGACCTCATCAAGGCCGGCGTCGTCGACCCGACCAAGGTCACCCGTACCGCGATCATCAACGCCGCCTCCGTGGCCGGCCTGTTGCTCACGACCGAGTGCCTCATCACCGACATGCCGGAGGATAACAAGCCGGCGGCGGGCGGCGACCACCACGACCACTGAGGTCGCTGAGCGATCGCTCCCGGAACACGGCGCCCAGTTGGGCGCCGTTTTTTTGGCCGAGCGGTCGCTTTCTTCGGTATTTTTACGACAAAGTCGCCTGCCACGGGGGCAATCCGCCTGCGCGCAACGGCTCCGGGTTGCCCTTGGGGGAACAAACGTTTCTGTCGGCGTATCACCCCGATCATGCGTCCCCCGTTTGTTTCCGTCTGTTTCGCCTGCCTTGCCCTCGCCGCCTCCGCCGCGACGGGCCCGCTGCGCGTTCTTTACTTCGACGCTGCGGGCACCGAGCAGTCCGCGAAGGGTAACTTGCATGAGCTCATGGCTGGGCTCGGTCGCGACGCCATCTGGTTTGACTACGCGACGGGCGACACGCCCTCCGCCGCGTCGCTCGAGCGCTATGACGCCCTGGTGATCCGCCCGCGGGCCGACGGTTCCCCCGCGCTCAATGCTTCGTTGAAGCTGCCGACCGGCGCGACCGTCGAGGTCTTTGTCGCGAAGGATCCCCTCGAGCCGGTGGCGTTCGCCCAGGACCTCGCCGCCCGGCTTAATCCCGCCCGGGTCACCGATTGGCGTAAATTCGTCGACCAACGCGACGGCGAGGTCCGCACGGAGAGCCCTTGGGTCGCCAACTATGAGAAGCGCCCGAAGCCGTTGACCCTGCAGAAGCCTTACTCGGTCAAGGGGAGCATGGAGCGTACGCAGGTGCCCGCCGATCTCAAGCTGGTCTTGTTCGCGGCTGAGCCCGACATCCTGAAGCCGATTTCCTTCGCCTGGGATGCGCGCGGTCGCCTCTGGGTGCTGGAGACCGCGGATTACCCGCACGGCGTGGTCAACGACCAGCAGGGGCATGACCGCATCAAGATTTGCGAGGACACCGATGGCGACGGCAAGGCCGACAAGTTCACCGTCTTCGCCGATCACCTGAATATCCCCACCGGGATTGTCTTCGTCAACGGCGGCGTCATCGTCTGCCAGGCTCCCAACTTCGTCTTCCTCAAGGATACGAACGGCGACGACAAGGCTGATGTCCGTGAGACCATCATCACCGGCTGGGGCATCAACGATACCCACGCCCAGACCAGCAACCTGTCCTACGGCTACGACAACTGGCTGCGTGGCTCGGTCGGTTACAGTGGTTTTCGGGGCGAGGTAGCCGGTCAGAAACTGGCGTTCGCAATGGGGTCTTATCGCTTCACCGCCGACGGCAAAGCTCTCGAGTTTCAGCACCAATTCACCAACAACACCTGGGCCCAGAGCAATAACGCCTTTGGCGATGATTTCGGCGGTACGGCCAATGGCGCCCCGATCTTCTTCGGGGGAATCCCGCAGAACCTCGTGCCCAAGGGCCTGCGCTCGATGACCGCCAAGAAGATCAATTTGGTCGAACAGGCCCACACCATCACCCCGAATTTCCGTCAAGTGGACGTCATGGGCGGCTACACCGCGGCCGCGGGTTCCAACTTTATCTACTCCGCGGCGCTGCCTGCTCGTTACCAAGGCCTGGCGATGGTGTGCGAACCGACCATGAAGCTCATCGCACTCATGGATGTCCAGGCCCGGGGGGCGGGTTACGTGGCCAAGGACGCCTTCAATCTCGTGGCGAGTTCGGATGAATGGATGTCGCCGGTCTACTCCGCCGTCGGCCCCGATGGCGCCATCTGGTTCGCCGATTTCCAGAACTTCATCATCCAGCACAACCCGACCCCGAGCGTGGACCGCGGCGGTTTCAAGGGCACCACGGGGGTCGGTGGCGCGCATGAGAACCCCTTGCGCGACCATGCCCGCGGCCGGATCTATCGCCTAGTCGCGGCCGATGCGCTCCCGGGCGCCAAGGCCGTCGCGCAGGGCGGCGCACCGGCCGACCTGGTGGCCGGCCTCGCCGGCCCGACGCAGGTTGGTCGCCTGCAGGCGCAGCGTCTGTTGGTCGAAGGCAAGGTGAAGGCCGCGGTACCCGCTTTGCTTCAGCTCGTCACGCAGCAGCCCGACAGCCTCGGCGCGATTCATGCCCTCTGGGCGCTTCAAGGGCTCGGTGTCCTGGATGAGGTCACTCACCAGAAGGCCTTGCTCTCATCGTCGGCCCCGCTGCGCCGCAACGCGGTCCGAGCCCTCGGTGCCGACGCCGCGGCCCAGCGGCTTTTCTTCAGTTCCGGTACCTTCGCGGACAAGGATCCGGCGACCCGGCTGGCGGCCTTGGTGAAGCTGCTCGAGTTCCCGACCTCGCCCGAGATCAAGACGTTGGTGCGAGGTCTCGCGGCGGACCCTTCGGTGCAGTCCGACGAATGGCTGAAGGAGGCCGCCAAGGTTTTGGCCAAGAAGCATGAGACGCAGGTCTACGTCGAAGGCCCCAACCTCCTGCCGAATCCCGGCTTCGAGGAAATCGCCGCGAAATTGCCGGTCGGCTGGAAGCGTCGCGATTACGGGAGCCCGGCGGGGAACAAGGACGTCCGCTGGGAGGTGGTGACCGACCCCAAACTCGCGCACTCCGGCCAGTCGGCCATGCGCGGGATTACCCGCGACGCCGGCGACACCAGTTTCTTCGCCGACGTCGTCCTCAAGCCCGACACCGAGTACCGGTTGAGCGCTTGGATCAAGACCCACGCTTTCCGGGGTAAGGCCAGCCTCAACGACCACCTCGGCCGGGCCGAGACCAGCACGCTGACCCGCGATGCCGACTGGACCGAGGTCGAGGTGGTGTTTAATTCGGGTAAGCGTCCGAAGGCTTCCATCAACCTCCTGCACGTGGGCAAGGGGGACATCCTCTTCGACGACGTCAAACTTGGCGAACTGACGGTCGCGGGCGAGACGGCGGTAGCCGCCGGCGACGCGAAGCGGGGCGAAGAGATCTTCTGGAAGCACCCGGTCGCCGCGTGCATGAACTGCCACATGCTGAAGGGGAAGGGGAGCGCAATCGGGCCGCCGTTGGATGGTATCGCCACCCGCGGCACCCCGACTTACATCGAGGAGTCTCTGCTTGAGCCTAACAAGGTGCTGGCCAAGGGCTATGAGAAGCTCGGGGTCTCGCCGATGCCACCCATGGGCTTGATCCTCAAGCCGCAGGAACTGGCGGATGTGAAGTCGTTCCTGCTGTCGCTGAAGTAGGCCCGGCGCGGGTGGTTCTATTGGGTTGCCTCCGCAACGCGGTCGACTATCCCCTCCCGGATGGCCGTTCAGCTCAAGTCCGAGACCTCCCCGCTCGTCACCATTGTCCTACTCTTCGCCGTGACCTCGGTCACGATGCTCGTGATGTACCTCGGGATTCCCGGCACGGGTTTTCACGGGCTGCGCGCTGGCGTCCATTTCGATTTGGAATCCGGTTTCGAGGATGCCCGCTTCATGGACAACCGCATCAAGTGCGAGTCCGCCGAGGCCCTGCGCGAGGTCCAGAATGCCTTGGTCGCCATTAAGTCGGATTACCCGATTGAGCGGGTGACCGTGAAACTCGAGAACTACGCCTCGGGCTACAAGTTCGCCGTGCGTTACGTGACCTACTACGCCCAGCGTCTGAACCTCGGTGGCGAGGGGAAGTTCTTCCGCCGTGGCGCCCAGGTCGGTGATGCCGAACTCGACCGCGAGGTGAAGGCCAAGGACGATGAACTCGAGAAAGCCATCCGCGGTGCGCTCGAGAAGTATTTCAAGGCCAAGGGCGCCCAGTAAGACCGCGATCTTTGCCGCCAACGGCAAGGCCCGGATTGCTCCGGGCCTTGGAAAGGTGGGGTGATTGAGGGGACTTGAACCCCCGACCCCTGGTACCACAAACCAGTGCTCTAACCAACTGAGCTACAACCACCGTTCGCCCCTTCCGTAGGGAAAGGGAGTGCAATGCAGGGCATCCCGGTTGGTTTGTCAAACCCAGACAAAAACACGGGTTTGCGACCTCCGCGACCACAACCTTGCCCTTTCCTCGGGATTTCTTCCTTTATCCTTTCCCTTTCCCCCCGCCTTCCGCTTTGTCCAATCCTCACATGCCCACCTTTTCCGAACTGAACCTGCCTGAGTCGGTGCTCCGCGTCCTCGGCGAGTCCGGCTACGTCAACCCGACGCCCATCCAAGAGCAGGCGATCCCCGCCATCCTCGCCCGCCGCGACATCATCGGGGCTGCTCAGACCGGGACCGGCAAGACGGCTGCTTTCGCGCTCCCGACGCTTTCGCTGCTCGGGCCCGCCGCCGGTAAGCCGCGTTGCCTCGTACTCGTGCCGACGCGTGAGCTCGCGGTGCAGGTCGATGAGAATTTCCGGAAGTACGGCAAGTACCTCGGTACCAAGACCGCGCTGCTCTACGGCGGCGTCGGTCAAGGACCCCAGGTCAAGGCGCTCGAAGAGGGCGTCGACGTCGTCATCGCGACGCCGGGCCGCCTTCTCGACCTGCACGAGCAGAAGCACCTCGACCTCAAGTCCATCCAGATCCTGATCATGGACGAGGTCGACCGCATGCTCGACATGGGGTTCATCGAAGATGTCACCCGCATCGTCAATTATTGCCCGAAGCAGCGTCAGACGCTCCTCTTCTCGGCCACGATCTCCGACGCCATCGGCCGCATCGCCGGTTGGGCCCTCCAGGATCCCGTCACCGTCGACGTCCGCACCGGCCTGGGCGCCGCCGATACCGTCGACCATGCCATCTACCCGGTCGACGTCTTCCAGAAGTACGACCTGTTACTCTCGCTGCTCAACAAGAGCGGTTACAAGTCCGTCATCGTCTTCACCCGCACCAAGCGCGACGCCGACCGTATCGCCGAGTGGATCGAAGGGCACGGCACGCCGGTCGCCACGATGCATGCCGACCGTTCGCAGTCGGAGCGCGCCGCCGCCTTGGCTGGCTTCAAGTCTGGCAAGTTCTCGATCATGGTGGCGACCGACATCGCCTCCCGCGGGCTCGATATCCGCGGCGTCACCCACGTCATCAATTACAACGTGCCCGAGCACGCCGAGGACTACGTCCACCGGATCGGTCGGACCGGCCGCGCCACCGCCGAAGGCGAGGCCTTCACGCTCTACTCGCCCGACGAGATGCACCACCTGCAGCAGATCGAGCAACTCCTCGGTCGCGCCATTGAGCGCCGTAAGCTCGAAGGTTTCCGTTACTATTCTGAACCGCAGTTGACCCCCGGCAACGCCAAGGCCGCCGCGGTCTCGCGTAAGCGTAACCGCTGAGCGTGTCGTCCGCGTCCGCCGAGCCCCCCATGCGCCGAGCCTTGGAGCTCGCGCGACGGGCGTGGGGCCGGACGCACCCCAACCCGATGGTCGGGGCCGTGATCACCGAGGGCGGGGTCATCGTCGCCGAAGGCTTCCATGCTGCGGCTGGGCAGCCGCACGCGGAGGTCATGGCCATGCGGGCCCTGGGTCGCGCGCCCCGGGCTGATGCCATCTTGCATGTCACGTTGGAACCGTGCTGCACGCACGGACGCACGCCGCCGTGCGTCGACGCCATCCTGCGTGCCGGTTTCCGCACGGTGGTCGTCGGCGCGACGGACCCGAACCCCGCGCACGCGGGGAGGGGCATCGGCCGGCTCCGTCAGGCTGGCGTCGCCGTCGTCGAGGGGGTCTTCCGCGACGAATGCACGGACCTTAACTTCCTCTTCAACCACTGGATCACTGCCGCGCGACCGCTGCTCGCTTTGAAGGTCGCGGCTACCCTGGACGGTAAGCTTGTGCCGGCCGCGGGAGAGCCCCGGGCGATCACCGGCCCCGCCGCCCAGACCGATGTCCATCGCTGGCGACGGCTCTTCCCTGCAATCGCGGTGACCGCTGATACCTTGCTGGCCGACAACCCACGGCTGACGGCCCGGGACGCCGACGGTGAGCACGCCCCGGTGCGCTTCGTGCTCGATCGCCATTTTCGCTCCGCGGGTCGTGCCGGGTTGAATCTTTTCACCGACGCCTTCCGCGGTCGGACCATCGTCGTCGGGCTGGCTTCCGCCGTCCGCGCTGCTGATCAGGCTTGGTTCGAGGCCGAGGGCATCCAGGTTTGGTCGTTGCCTGGGGATGGCGCGGAATTCCTTGATGCCTGGGCGGAGCGTGGCGCCGCCGAGGGTATCACTGGGGTTCTAATCGAGGCCGGCCCGCGCTTTGCCTCCGTCCTGCTCCGGGAGGGGGTGGCGGATTACCTTTTTGCTTACATCGCCCCACGGTTGGGCGGTGATCCCGAGAGTCCGGCTTGGTTCGAGGGTGGGTCTTTCCCCTTGGTGGCCGAAACGACCTCCCTTTTCGGTCAGGACGCCCTTTTCCGGGGCTATCTGGGGTAGGGTGGCCGCCGGGCCTGTTGCGGGCGGCTAGGGCTGTTTTTGGCGTCCTTTGGCCCCCTTTGCTAGGGAAGGTGGCCCATGCCCGTGCGCCTGTCGCTTTTGGCTCGACTTTTCAAGAAAATCTTGCATATCAGCGAGTCCGCCTCCCCCTGCCTAGCAGGCCGGCTGTAACCTTCTAAACTCGAACACCTTATGACCGAAAAAATCGTCGAACATCGGAGGAAGGAAAAGCCCTCCTTCACGTCTCTCATCGAGAAGAAGCGGGATGGCGGCGAGTTCTCTGCGGATGAGATCCGGCAGATCGTCGATTCGATTATGGACGCCGAGATGCCGGAGGCCCAACAGGCCGCCTTGGCCATGGCGATCTTCTTCAAGCAGATGTCGGCCCAGGAGACCGCGCTTCTCGCCGAGGAGCTCCGCCTGTCCGGGGATGTCATCGATCTCGACCGCTTGACCCAGCCCAAGATCGCCAAGGTCTCGACGGGTGGCGTGGGCGACAAGACCTCGATGGTGCTCGGCCCGCTCGGAGCCGCCGCCGGCGTCATCATGCCGGGGATGAACGGCAAGGACGAGGAGTTCTGCATCTCGACCGTCGAGAAGCTTAGCTCGATTCCAGGGTTCAAGGGCAAGGCCACCATGGAGCAGTTTCGTCAACAACTCGAGCGCGTCGGTTGCGCGGTCACGGAGCAGTGCAAGGAGATCGCCCCAGCGGATGACATCCTTTACACGCTGCGGCAGAAGACCGGCACCATCCCCTCGCTCCCGCTCATCACCGGCAGTATCCTCTCGAAGAAGCTCGCCGAAGGCTGCGAAGGCCTCGTGATCGACGTGAAGTGGGGCAATGGCTCCTTCATCCGCGACCTCGAGCAAGCCAAGCAGCTCGCCCGCATCGTGACCCGCGTCGCCCGCTCGCTCAACCGCAAGTGCGTCGCCCTCGTGACCGACATTAACCAGCCCCTCGGCGACTCCGTCGGCACCGGTCTCGAAGTCCTCGAAGCCGTCCGACTCCTCAAGGGCGAAGGCCCCGAAGACCTCCAGGACCTCGTCCTCAAGCTGGGCATGGAAGTCGTGCGGCTGGCCGGCGTCGCCGGTTCTACCCTCTCTGCCAAGCAGACTGTCGAGAAGCACCTCAAGGACGGTTCCGCCCTCGAGAAGTTCAAGGCGATGGTCCGCGCTCAGGGCGGCAAGACCGACTGGATCGACGACCCTTCGAAATTCCCGAAGGCCAAATTCATCCGCAAGCTGCCCGCCCCGAAGCGCGGCTACGTGCACACCATCGACGCCGGCAAGATTGCCCAGGGCGTCCGCCTGCTCGCCACCCTCAAGGATGGCACGCTCGACCCCGCGGTCGGCGTCACCGAGATCCGCAAGGTCGGCACGCAGGTCAAGCAGGGTGAGCCCCTGATCATGATCCATTACAACGACGAGGCCAAGGTCGACGCCGCGTTGCCGTACTTCCGCGACGCCTACCGCCTCGCGCCGAAGCGCCCAAACATGCCCCCGCTCGTCGTCGAGCGCGTGGCCTAAGTCAGGTCGATTAGAGAAGCAAAGAGCCGCGGAAAATTCGCGGCTCTTTTATGTTTAGCCTTCGCCTGGCGGCGTGCCGTCGGTACCGAAGCGCGCGTAGTTCATTTCAGGGGCAGCGGGGCTTCGACGACCTGGTTGCCTTCGCGTCGGTAGCGTAGCAGCCACGCGTAGAGCTCGGGGGCACGGAGGTTGTCGGCGATGCCATGACCCTTGCCCGCCAATAGCGTCAGCCTGACTTGCTTGGCCCCGGCGGACTTGAGTAGGTTGTGCATGCGCTCGGAGCGTTCGGATGGGACGACGTCATCCCGGTCGCCGTGGAAGATCCAGATAGGAAGCGGGGCGAGGCGCTTGGCCCAGGTGCCTAGGTCGGGCGACACGGCCTTTGGGCCGCCGGCGCCTAATCCTCCAGCATGGGGGGCGAGGCCCGCGAATCGCTCAGGATGGGCGGAGCCCCAGAGCCAGGTGCCATAGCCGCCCATGCTGCAACCGATGAGATAGACCCTGGATCGGTCGAAAGGGTGCTCTTTCTCGAGTTGATGGAAGAGGGTTTCAAGATCCTCGGCTTGCCACTCGTCTTGCTTGCCTGACTTGTCCGGTGCGCATTGCGGTACGACGATGAGGAAAGGCTGTTCGGTCTGTTGGTTGAAATACCTGATGGGCGGGGCTGACTTCAGTTGGGTCAGATCCGTGCCTCGTTCGCCGGCGCCGTGGAGGTAGATGATCAACGGGGTCTTGTCGGTCGCTTTGCCCGCGGCCGGGGTGGCGACCACATACTCGGGATTCAAGAACTTGGTCGTGGCTGCCGTGGCGTCGGGTAGTCGCCGCACCTCGATCTTCATCGGTTCGTCCACGGCGCCTGCAGTCATGCATCCGAGAACGGCCAGCGCGTAGACGTAGGGGGAGATCTTTGCGACCATGACGGGAAAATGGCTTCGTAGCTGCGACGATTCGGCGCTCAGCGCCCCAGCGTCGTCTTCAGGAACTGCGCCATCTGGAACCACGAGTCGCGGTCGGCGTCGGCGTTGTAGGCGGCGCCCTTGGCGTTGTCGTTACCGGCGGCTTGGTGCGTGAAGCTGTGGACGGCGCTGGGGTACTTCACGAGTTTGTAGTCCACGCCGGCGGCCTTCATTTCGGCCTCGAAGGCGGCGACATCCTTGGCCGGCACATAGGGGTCGTCGGCGCCATGCAGGGCGAGCACCTTGGCCTTGATGTTCTTGCCGTCGGCGGGGGTCGGGGAATCGAGGCCACCATGGAAACTGACCACGCCCTTGAGCGCGGTGCCGCTGCGGGCGAGCTCGAGCACGGTCGTGCCGCCGAAGCAGTAGCCGGTCGCGGCGAGTTTAGAGGCGTCGGTCCGGACGTCATGGCTGAGGACATCGAGGGCGGCGTTGACGCGGGCCCGGAGTAGCGGTCGGTCGGACTTGTACTTGCCGGCTTCTTTGCCCGCGGCCGGGGGCTGCGGGCGCACGCCCTTCCCGTAGATGTCGGCGACCAGAACGTTGTAGCCGAGGGCGGCGAGCTTCCGTGCGGCTTCCTTCTCATGGTCGCTGATACCAGTCCACTGGTGCACGACGAGCACGCCGGGGCGCGGGCCGGTCACGGCGTCGTCATAGGCCTGCCAGCCTTCGCAGACGACGTCACCGGACTTGTATTCCTGGGGCTTCTCGACGATCGCCGCGGCGAGTGGGCCGAAGTAGCCAAGGACGGCGAGGAGGGCAGGCAGGAGGGCTTTCATGCCCGCCAACCTAGGAAAGCCGAACGCCGGCGCAAGCGCCCTTGCGAACTTAGGCCAGACCGCGCTTGGTCGCCGCGGCGAAGCTGACGAAGGCCTGCGCGACACGGCCGGAGGCCTCGGGTAGGCCCCGGGCCTTCTCGAGGGCCTGCGAGGCGTTGAGGCCATCGCGGTAAAAGAGGCGATGCAGCGTCTTGGCCGTCGCGATCTCGTCGGGCGTGAAACCTGCACGGGTCAGGCCGACGATGTTGATCATCTTGGTCTCGCACGGGTTGCCGTCGGCGATGACGAAGGGCGGGACGTCCTGGACGCACTTGGAGCAGGCGGCGACCATGGCGTGGTCGCCGATGCGGCAGAACTGGTGGATGCCGGCGTTCCAGCCGATGTTCACATGGTCGCCGACGTGCACGTGGCCGGCCACGGCGGAGTGGCTGGAGATGACGAGGTGGTTGCCGATGACGCAGTCGTGGGCGATGTGCGAGTAGGCTAGGAGCGTGTTGTCGTCGCCCAGCATGGTCCATTCGCCTTCCTGGGTGCCAAGATGGACGCTCGCGTACTCGCGGAAGACGTTGCGGGCACCGACCTTGAGGCCGGGCTTGCCCGGGCGGGCCTTGAGGTCCTGGGTGCGGCCCCCGATGAAGGCATACGGGAACACCTCGCACTGCGGTCCGAGCTGCGTGAAGCCATCCACGGTCGCGTGGTGGTGCACGGTGCAGTCCTCGCCAAGGGTCACCTCAGCGCCGATGAACGCGTACGCGCCGATGGTGACGTTCGCCCCGAGCTGGGCACCGGATTCGACGATCGCCGTGGGGTGGATCGAAGGCATCGCGGTCAGCCGGCGAGGGATTCGGCGATCGTGAAGAGCAATTCAGCCGAGGAGACGACCTCGCCGTTAACCCGGCATTCGCACTCGGCGGCGGCGATGCGACCGCGGATCTTCGTGAGCTTGGCGCGGATCTCGAGGGTGTCGCCCGGGGTGACCGCTTTGCGGAACTTCACTTTGTCGGCGCTCATGAAGAAGACGACCTTCGGTGCCTCGTCGGCGGCGCCGCGGCGGAGCATGATGAGGCCGGCAGCCTGGGCCATGGCCTCGATCTGGAGGACGCCGGGCATGACGGGCTGGCCCGGGAAGTGGCCTTGGAAGTAAGGCTCGTTGATGGTGACGTTCTTGATTGCGACCAAGGAATCCTCGGTCAGCTCGACCACGCGGTCGACCATCACGAAAGGGTACCGGTGGGGGAGGGCGTTGAGGATTTGCCGGATATCGAGGGCGCTGCCGGAGAAAGGGGTCGGGGACTCCAGTTTGCGGAGGGGGGCCTCCTTGGCCTTGGGGGCTTTGGATTCCTGCCACTGCTTACGGATGGCGGCGGCCAGGCGGGCGTTCAGCGCGTGACCCGGCCGCACGGCGATGATGTGGGCCTTCACGCGGACGCCGGCCAAGACGATGTCGCCGACGATATCGAGGATCTTGTGGCGGACGAGCTCGTCCTTGAAGCGCAGGGGCTCCTTGCTGACGATCTTGTCCCCCTTGAGGATGATGGCGGAATCCAGGGAGCCGCCTTGGATGAGCCCTTTCTTGAGGAGCTCCTCGATGTCCTCGTAGATGGTGAAGGTGCGGGCCGGGGCGATCTGAGCGACGTAGGATTCCGCGTCGATGTCCGTCGTCAGGTGCTGCGTGTGGATGCCACGGTCGTCGGCCGAGGTGCAGGTGATGCGGAGGCCGTCGAAGGGCAGGGCGATGATCGAGCGACTGCCTTCGTTGATGGTGATGGGCTGCGTCAGCGTGAAGACCTCGCGGGTCGCGTCCTGTTCGACGATGCCGCACTGGTGGATGAGCGTCGTGAAGGGACGGGCCGAGCCATCGACGATCGGTGGCTCCGAGGCATCGAGTTCGACGATCGCGTTGTCGACGCCCATGCCGGTGAGGGCGGAGAGCACGTGCTCGATGGTGTGCAGCTTGACCGCATCGGAGGAGACGGTGGTTTTGCGCTCCAGATCGGTGACCATCTCGGAGACAGGGCGGACCTCAGGCTTGCCGAAGAGGTCGATGCGGCGGAAGACCAGCCCGGTGTCAATGGCGCCGGGCTTAAGGGTAAGGGTGACCTCCTGGCCGGTGTGGAGGGCCTTGCCTTTGACCGAGGCTTCTCGTCCGAGGGTTCGCTGTTTCATGCCGTTCACCTAGTTATTCACACCCCCTCCCCCCTGTAAAGGCATACTTTTGAGCAGGTTGCGGTTCTGTTGGGCTTATTCCCGAGGGGGTCGGAAGGGGGAGCTGTGAATGGGTTTTAGGGGAGGAGTTGGAGTGGGAGCAATGGGGTCAGGGACAGGGTCAGGCACAGGGGTAGGGAGAGAGCCGGAGGGCTTGGGCCGGGGCTAGGGCTGGGGCTAGGAAAGACAGAGTCGCAGGTATGATCCAGGTGAACGCGGTCGACCGAGTGCGGAGTTATTCACGGGTGGGTTAAGCGAGCCCGCGCACGTTCGCAGTTAGTTCAAAGTCCTGCTCTCTCCTAGCCCTGCCCCTGTCCCTGCGACGCTTCACGCGTCCCCCGCACTTGTTCACACGGTGCCACCGTACCTTGACACTTCTGCCGCAGGGGCAAATCGTCGGCGTGTGCTGCTGGTCATCGACAACTACGACTCCTTCACCTACAACCTAGTCCAGTACTTTGGTCAACTGGGCGTAGAGCAGAAGGTCTTCCGCAACGACCAAATCACCGTGGAGGAGGCGCTTGCGCTGAATCCCGACCGCGTGATGATCTCGCCCGGCCCTTGTTCGCCCGTCGAAGCGGGGGTGTCTTGCGACATGATCAAGGCGTTCGCCGGCAAGAAGCCGCTGCTCGGCGTCTGCCTCGGCCATCAGGCTATCGGGCACGTCTTCGGCGGGCGCGTCATCCGCGCCCCGCATCTGATGCACGGCAAGACCTCGCCAGTCTTTCACAACGACACCGACCTTTTCAAAGGCCTGCCGAATCCTTTCCTCGCCACCCGCTACCATTCGCTGGTCGTGGAGCGTTCCTCCTTCCCGGCTTGCCTCGAGGTCACCGCTTGGACGGACGACGGCCTGGTCATGGGCCTGCGCCATCGCGAACTACCGATCTGGGGGGTCCAGTTCCACCCTGAGTCGTTCGCGACCCAGAACGGGCTCGAACTCTTGGGCAACTTCCTGCGTCTCTGATCGATGTATTGCCCCCGCTGTAATCACGAGGATACGAAGGTCCTGGAGACCCGCCTCGGTAAGGGTAATCATTCCATCCGCCGCCGTCGCGAGTGCCTCGCCTGCGGGCACCGCTTCAGCACCATGGAGGAAATTGTCCGGGAAGGCCTCGTGGTCGTGAAGCGTGACGGCGCCCGGGAGGAGTTCGACATCGGGAAGATCGCGTCCGGGGTCCGCAAAGCCACCGACAAGCGTCCCGTCGAGGTCGAGCGCATCAATCTACTGATCTCCGAGGTCGTCGAGGGGCTGCAGGCGAAGTTCGAGGACGAGGTCCCGTCCAGCGCGATCGGCGAGGAGATCATGAACCGACTCCAGTCGGTGGACCAGATCGCCTACGTGCGGTTTGCCAGCGTCTACCGGGAATTCCGCGATATCGACGAGCTCGCCAAGGCGATCGATCAACTGCGCAAGGGAGGAAAGGTCAAGTGACCGCCGCCTTGCCTCGCTCGGTCCGCTTGCGGACCTTGAACTCGCTCATGGCGACCATGGTGGGCACCGCGCCGCAGCTGCGGCGCGATGTCGATGCGGTGCTGCGCGTGTTCGAGAACGACGATGACACCGATCCGGGTCTCGGGCCCGAGGGGCTCGCCGCCGCCGCCGCGCAGATGCTCCAGTTGCTCGCCCCGCAGCAACCGGTGCCGGCGATCGCCGTGCTGGACCACCGCGACCTCCCGTTTGACGCCCTCTGGGCGCCGGAACGTATCGCCGATGCCTTGGCGACGACGGGGGAAGCCGTCGACGTCCTGTTCTGGGTGGTCGGCCTGCAGGATCAGTACCTTTCCGGCCCCCGGGCTCGTTCGGCCAAATGGCGTCAAGCCTACGACGAGGCCGTCGAAGGGCTCCACGCCATGGCCGCGCGCCAGGCTGGCCGCCGCCGCCTGACGGTGGTCGTCCTTTAATCGAACGATGACCCACCCTAAGACGATTTTCCAGAAGATCGCCGACCAGGAGATCCCGGCGAAGCTGCTCCACGCCGATGACCTCTGCGTGGCCTTTCATGACATCGCCCCGCAGGCGCCGACGCATGTGCTCATCGTGCCCCGCAAGCCGCTGGCTCGGGTCGGTGAGGCCAGCACCGAAGACCAGGTTTTACTTGGGCATCTCTTGCTCACCGCCGCGAAGGTTGCGCGCGACCTCGGGCTCGCCCGTGGGTTCCGCATCGTGATCAATAACGGCCCCGACGGCGGCGAATCCGTCCCCCACCTGCACGTTCACCTCTTCGGTGGTCGGGCCCTCGGCTGGCCCCCCGGCTGAACCCCATGCGGCCGCCCGAACCCTGCCTGGTCCTCGACGGTTCCGCCCGCGTCGGCGTCCGGGTCGGCGTCCTGCGCGATGGTCGCTGGAGCGGTGAAGGCGTCGCCGAGGAAGGCGCGCTCGAGGCGACGTTCGGCTGTGCGGAAGTCGCTTTGCGTTCCGCCGGCCTCGCCTTGGCTGACATCCGTTCGTTCGCCGTGTGCGTCGGGCCTGGTTCGATCTTGGGTATTCGCGTTGCCGCCCTGGCGGCCCGCACCTGGGCCACCCTCGAGCCCCGTCCGATCTTCGTCTGGGAGTCCCTCGCCGCCGTCGCCCACGCCGCCCTCATCGCCGGTCAGCCGCGGCCTTTCGTGGTCGCCCTTGAGTCGCGACTGAAGCGCTGGAACACCCTGGTCGTGCCCGCCGCTGGTGCTCCGGGGGCGCCCGCCGAGCTTGAACCCGAGCAGGTGAGTGCGCTTGGCTTACCCGTCGTCTCGACCGCCGAGTCCGCATCGACGATCTTCCCCGGCACGCCGGTGGTACCGACGCCTTGGGCCGAGCTGCCGACGTTGTTCGCGAAGACGGACCTGCTGCGTCCCGAAGCCAAACCCGAAGCCCTGAACCCGGCCGCCACCTACGCGACCTGGGACGGGGAACGCCACCGCGGTCCCGCATGAGCCCGGCCAGCCCCCATGTCACGCGCGCCTGGGTCGAGATCGACCTGCCGGCGATCGATCGCAACGTCGGTCGGATCAAGCAGGCCTTGCCGCCGCACGTCCGCTACGTGGCGGTCGTGAAAGCCAATGCCTACGGCCATGGCATGCCCGAGGTGGCGACGCGGCTTCTGCAAGCCGGGGTCGATTGCTTCGCCGTCGCGAACGTCGGGGAGGCCGCCCGCCTTCGCGAGGTCGGGCATGAGGCCGAGATTCTCCTGCTCAGCCCCACCTTGCCGGCGGAGATGCCGCGAGCCATCGCGTTGGGCTTGGATGTGACGTTAAATTCCCGCGACGAAGCCCAAGCGATCGAACGATGCGCGGCCGCGGCGGGTCGGCAGGTTCGTGTGCACATCAAGGTCGATACGGGGATGGGGCGCGCAGGCGTCTGGCATGCGAACGCCCGCGAATTGATCGCCTACGTCCGCACGGCCCCCCACTTGGACTGGCGGGGGCTGTACACCCATTTTTCTGAGGCCGACGCCGATACCGACTTCACGGCGGAGCAGCGGCGCATCTTCTTGGCATTATTGGCCGAAGTTCCGACCGCCGAGCGCGCCCGTCTGCTCGTCCATGCCGATAACAGCGCCGGGCTGGAGAGTTTCTCAGCGGCTTCGCCGTTCAATGCGGTGCGCATCGGGCTCATGCAGTACGGCTTGCCGCCGTCCGCGGGGTCTTTCCTCGCGAGCTTGCGGCCCGAGCCGGTGCTTTCGTTCCACTCCCGCGTCGTCTTAGTTAAGGACCTACCGGCGGGCACGGCGATCAGTTACAACCGCACTAAGGTCCTCGCCCGCGCCTCGCGGGTTGCGATCGTTGCCGTCGGCTACGGCGACGGCGTCCCCACGGCCGCCAGCAACCGCGGAAGTTTCCTGCTCCATGGCCGTCGCTGCCCGATCCTCGGCCGCGTGACGATGGATCAGACGGTCATCGACGTCACCGATGTGCCTGCGGCGGCCGTCGGCGATATCGCCACGATCCTCGGTGCCCAGGGCACTGAACGCATCACCGTCGGCGAGTTCTGCGCCTGGGCCGATTGCATCCCGTGGGAAGCCCTTTGCACCCTCACGCAACGGGTCCAGCGGGTCTATCGCACCGACCGGACCTAAGGCCCGCTTAGGCGGCCGTGAGCCCGCCGAGCACGGCGTGAGCGAGCAGGCAGGCGAAGAAGGTCCCGAAGGCCAGCAGGAGCCAGCGCCAGCGACGCCAGCCGTCCCGGAAGGGCGTCAGCTGGAAGGCTTGGTCGGGGACGTAGGCGGCGCAGTAGACCGCGTTGGCCGCGATGACGAAGCCCAGGAAGCCAGTCAGGTTGGCGGTATCGCTCCAGCGGAGTAAGGCCGCGTCGCCGCGGACCGCATGGTACGCGCAGACCAGACCAATGACGCCGTTGTAGATGGGGCGGCCCTTGATTTCCCAGAAGCCGACGCCGTCGCCGAGGTTCTCGAGCAGACGTTCGGAAAGGGACGACATCGCTTAGGCCTTCGCGGCGGCGGGCTTGGCGCCCGGGGCCGGGGCGGTCGTCGGGGCGACCTTGGCGTCGGCCTTCTCGGCGACCTTCTTCACGGCTTCCGTAAAGCCGGCGTCGGCGGGGTTGCCGTCGAAGACCAGCTTGCCCTTATTGTCGAAGACGAAGACCTTGGGGATCCCCGAGAACTGAATCGGGGTCTTGGGTAGACCGGAGACGATGGCGTACTCGACGCCGGCCTTCTTGGTGACCACGGCGATTTCCTTGGCGGTGTGGCCCTGGCACTCGGCGCCAATCACCACGAGGGTGTCTTTATACTTCTCGGAGAGCTCCTGCATGTGCGGCAGGCTGGCGATGCAGGGCGGGCACTGGACACCCCAGCACTCGAGGACGACGGCCTTGCCGTTGAGCTTGCCCATGGTGGCCGAAGGGCCGCTGACGGACTTGCCCCAGCCGAAGTCACGGAGGTCGTAGGTCTTCTCCTTTTTGTCGGCGGCGAAAGCCGGGAGAGCAAGGAGGGTGGCGAGGAGGGCGAGGGTGCGCATGGGTCCAGCATCTTCTGGATACGGCCATTGGCAAGCCTCAGCTGTCTTTTTGACGTCGTTCAAGAATAAACCCCAGAATGAAGGCCGCCAAGAAAAGGACTAAGCCAAGCCACCAACGCTTGGGGAACGGGGGCTACGGGCGGAAGAACACGGGCTCAGGCCTTGAAGCCGAAGTACTGGCTCGCGTTGCCGTAGCAGACGTCCGCGATCAGGCGTTCGTTCCAGTCCGGGCGGTCCGGGAGGCGGCCCGACTCGACGTCCTGGCCCACCAGGTCGCACAGGATGCGACGGAAGTACTCGTGGCGCGGGTAGGAGAGGAAGGAGCGGGAGTCGGTGATCATGCCGATGAAGCGGCTGAGCAGGCCGAGGTCGGACAGGGCGTTCATCTGGTCGCGCATGCCGCGTTCCTGGTCGAGGAACCACCAGCCCGAGCCGTACTGGATCTTGCCCGGCGTGACGCCGTCCTGGAACGAGCCCGGCAGGCAGGCGAAGAGGGCGGTGTCGGCGGGGTTGAGGTTGTAGAGGATGACCTTGCCGAGGGCGTGCTCACCCGAGAGCGTGCCGAACCAGCGGATCAGGCCAGGCCCTTGGCGGAAGTCACCGATGGTGTCGCAGCCGGCGTCGGAGCCGAGGCGCTTGAGCAGGCCGAGGTTCGGGTCGCGGACGGCGCCGAGGTGGAGCTGGGTGGCCCAGCCCTTGGCGTGGTTGAGGCGGCCGACGTGCAGCATGATGAAGGCCGTGAACTTCTCGGCTTCCTCGAGCGTGGCGGCGTGGCCGGCGATGGCGCGTTCCCAGATCGTCTTGGCCTCGGCCTCGGTGCAGGTGGCATCGGGGAGGTAGTCGAGCCCGTGGTCGGAGGCGCGGCAACCTGCGGCAGCGAAGTCGTCGTGGCGCTGGTTGAGGCCGGCGATGAGCCCGGCGAAGGTATCGGCTCCCTTGCCCGTGGCGGCGGCGAGGCGCTTGGCCCAGGCCTGCACACGCTCGGGCTGGCGGACCTTGAGGCAGGCGTCAGGGCGGTAGGTCGGGACGACCTGGGTGGCGAAGCCGGACTTGGCGATCTGGTGGTGCAGCTCGAGCGAATCAGCCGGGTCATCGGTGGTGCCGACGACGCGGACCTTCATGAGTTTGAGGATGCCGCGGGCGGTGAGGTCGCCGTGCTTTAGCTGGCGGTTGGCTTCGTCCCAGATCTTCTGGGCCGTGGCGCCCTCCAGGACGTCATTGATGCCGAAGTGGCGGCGGAGCTCGAGGTGCGTCCAGTGGAAGAGGGGGTTGCGGAGCGTGGACGGGACGGCCTCGGCCCAGGCCTGGAACTTCTCGCGGGACGACGACTTGTCCCCGGTGATGAGGTCCTCGCTGACGCCGTTGGCGCGCATGGCCCGCCACTTGTAGTGGTCGCCCGCGAGCCAGATGGCGGTGAGGTCCTCGAAGCGACGGTCGTCGGCGATGTCCTTCGGGCTGAGGTGGCAGTGGTAGTCGACGATCGGCTGGTCCTTCGCCACGCCGTGGTACAGCCGCTGCGCCGTCCCCGTCGAGAGAATGAAATTGTCGTCCATGAAGGCCATCGTCGTCGGTCTCGCTTAGATGGACATCGCGGCGAAGCCGCCATCGACGACGATTTCGGCACCCGTGACGAAACTACCGGCATCGGAAGCGAGGAGTAAGGACGCACCGATGAGCTCCTTGGCGTCACCGAAGCGGTTCATCGGGGTCTTGCCGAGGATGGTGGCGACGCGCTCCGGGGTGAGCACCTTGCGGTTCTGTTCGGCTGGGAAGAAACCCGGGACGAGCGTGTTGACGCGCACGCCCTTGGCCGCCCATTCGCGGGCGAGGTTCTTGGAGAGGTTGTGCACCGCGGCCTTCGAAGCCGAGTAGGTGAAGACGCGGGAGAGCGGGAGGAGGCCGGACTCCGAGCCCAGGTTGATGATCGAGCCCTTGCCGGCCTTGACCATCGCTTCGCCGAAGACCTGACAGCCGAAAACCACGCCCTTGATGTTCACGGTCAAGATCTTGTCGAGCTGGGCTTCGTCGATCTCGAAGAAGGGCGTGGGCGAGTTGACGCCGGCGCCGTTGACGAGGATGTCGACCTTACCGTGCTGGGCGAGGATGCCATCGCGCAACTTGATGAGGTCGGCCTTGTTGGTCGCCTCGCAAGAGAGGAACTCGCCGGAACCGCCGGCGGCCTTAATTTTGGCGAGACGGGCGTTGGCCTTGGCGGGGTCGCGGCCGACGAGGATGACGTGCGCGCCGGCGGAGGCGAAGCCTTCGGCCATGGCACCGCAGAGTTCACCGGTGCCGCCGATGACGACAGCCGTGCGGCCTTTGAGCGAGAAGAGATCGAGGGAGGACATGGAAATAGGGATGAGGAAGCAGGGGAGAGGGTTGGGGCTAGCGGACGACGCGGGCACCGCCGCCGGTGAGCTGCTTCTCGACTTCCTTGCGGGTGACCATCGACGTGTCGCCGGGGGTCGTGGACGCCAGGGCGCCGTGGGCGGCGCCGTAGTTCACGGCCTTCTGGGCGTCGTTGTGTTCGAGGAAGCCGAAGACGAGGCCGGAGGCGAAGCTATCGCCGCCGCCGACGCGGTCGAGGATCTCGAGCTCGGGGAACTGGATGCTGTCGTAGAACTTGCCGTCGTGCCAGCAGATGGCGCTCCAGTCGTTCTTCGTGGCGGTGATCACGCGGCGGAGCGTGGTCGCGGCGACCTTGAAGTTCGGGAACTGTTTCACGGCCTCGCCGATCATGTCTTTGAAGGCCTGGGTCTCGATGTTGGAGATATTATGGTCCACGCCTTTGACCTCGAAGCCGAGGGAGGCGGTGAAGTCCTCCTCGTTGCCGATCATCACGTCGACATACTGGGCGATCTCGCGGTTCACTTCCTGGGCCTTCTTTAGGCCGCCGATGGTCTTCCAGAGGGAAGGGCGGTAGTTTAGGTCGTAAGAGACGATGGTGCCGTACTTCTTGGCGGCCTTGACCGCTTCGATGGTGGCCTGCGCGGTGGTCTCGGAGAGCGCTGCGAAGATGCCCCCGGTGTGCAGCCAGCGGACGCCGAGTTTGCCGAAGAGGTGCTCCCAGTCGAAGTCGCCTGGCTTGATCTGCGACGCGGCGGTGTTGCCGCGGTCGGGGACGCCGACGGCGCCGCGGATGCCGAAGCCGCGCTCGGTGAAGTTAAGGCCGTTACGGACCGTGCGGCCGATGCCGTCGTCCTCGCGCCACTTGATGAAGTCGGTATTCACGCCGCCCTGCATCACGAAGTCCTCGAGCAGCCGGCCGACCTCGTTGTCGACGAAGGCCGTGCAGACGGAAGTGCGCAGGCCAAAGCACTTACGGAGGCCGCGGGCGACGTTGTATTCGCCGCCGCCTTCCCAGGCCTGGAATTGGCGCGTGGTGCGCACGCGGCCTTCGCCCGGGTCGAGGCGGAGCATGATTTCACCGAGGGAGACTTGGTCGAAGGCACATTCCTTCGCCGATTTGATCTGGAGAGCCATGGTTGGATGGGTTGGGTTTAAGAGGGCGGGCTTAGCCGGTGGGCAGCGAAGAGAGGTCGAACGGCTGATGACCGATGTGGGACGCGACTTTGTTGAACTCTTCGATTTCGGCCTTGGAGAAGAGGAGGCCGCCGGCCTTTTGGCTGCGCGCGGCGAAGGTCGCCTCGAGCTGGCCCGGCAGCATACACTTCTCGTTACCGTGGCCGAGGACGTCGTCGAGGACGGCCTTGACGTTCTGGCCCTGGGAGCGGCCCTTCGCGAAAGCGCCAGAGCTCATGGCCTCGGGGTGGATGATCTGGAAGAAGAAGGCGCAGGCCTGCTTCTCGCCGGGGACGTGGGTGCGGCTGCGGATGGTCGGCAGCGAACCGCCGATGTAGCCGGCGACGATCTCGTTGATGAGCGAGAGGCCGTAGCCCTTGTGGGCGCCGAAGGGGATGAGCGAGACGGCCTCGTTCGGGTCGAGGGTGACCTTGCCGTCCTTGTCCACGGCGGCGTCAGGCGGGAGCATCTTGCCTTCGCGCTTGAGCACCTGGACGCGGCCCATGGCGATGACGGAGGTGGCCCAGTCGATCACGATCGGGAAACCAAGTTCGTTGGTCGTCGGGAAACCCCACGAATGCGGGTTGGTGCCGAGCGTCGGGAACTTACCCTGGAAGGGGACGACTTCCGCGAGCGTGGCGGTGCAGTTGGTGTAGGCGATGTAGCCGCGCTTGGCGGCTTCCATCACGTAGCCGCCGCCCCAGAGGTAATGGAAGGCGTTATCGACGGAGACCGTGCCCACGCCAAACTTATCGGCGAGTTCGATGCAGCGCTCGATGGCGTCGACGGCGACGGCCTGGCCGAGCTTCTGGTGGGCGTCCCAGACTTCGGCCGCCTCGAAACGCGAAGCTTTCTTGGTGACGGTGGCGTTCGGCGTGCAACCCGGGACCTTGGCACCGGAACCAAACAGTTCGTCGAGGTGTAGCGCCTTGAGGGCGTTGTGGGTGCGGATGCCGTGGTGCGTAGCCATGCTAGCCATCTGGGCGGCCTGGGCCGACTCCTTCGCGCCGAAGCCGCGCTGGACGTAGGCGGCGGTGACGAGCGCCTCGTGGGCGGCGCGGGGGACGACGTGGAAGACTTCGCTCATGGGAGGATGGTCGCGGGGAGTGTTAGACGACTTTCGTCACCGGGACTTCCGGGTTGATCTGGGCGAGGGGCTTTTCGCCGTGCATCGCGCGGATGAGGTTCGTGACGGCGGCGACGGCCTGGCGCTGGACGCTCTCGGCGGTGCGGGAGCCGATGTGAGGGGTGACGACGCAGTTCGGTAACTTGGTGAGCGGGTGGTCGGCGCGGGGCGGCTCTTCGTCAAGCACGTCGGTACCGTAGCCGCCGACCTGGCCGGACTTCAGTGCGGCCGCGATGTCGTCGGTGTGGACGATTTCGCCGCGGGCGCAGTTGAGGATGAGCACACCCTTCTTCATCTTGGCGATGTTCTCGGCGCGGATTAGGTCGCGGGTTTCGGGCGTCAGGTTGGTGTGTAGCGAAAGGTAGTCGGAGACGCCGAAGACTTCGTCCATCGTGGCGGCCCGCTTCACGTCGTACTGGGCAGCGAACTTATCGTCCCAATAGAGGTCGAAGCCGACGACCTTCATGCCGAAGGCGCGGGCGCGGATGGCGACTTCCTTGCCGATGCGGCCCATGCCGATGATGCCGATGGTCTTGTCGAGCAGCTCATGGCCGGTCTTGCGCTTCCAGCCGCCGGAGCGGGTGGAGTCGGTGTGGAAGTAGAAGTTCTTCTCTAAGGCGAGCAGGAGGAGGAAGGTGTGCTCGGCGACGGTGGTGTGGTTGACGCCAGGGGTGAAGAGCAGGGGGATGCCCTTGGCCGTGAGGGTCTTGACGTCAATCTTGTCGACGCCGATGCCGTACTTGGAGACGACCTTGAGGCGGGGAAGCGCCTTCTCGATCACCGCGGCGGTGATCAGGTCGTCGCCGCAGATGTACCCGTCGAACTGCCCCATGAGGGCGAGGGTGTCTGCTTCGTTGAGCGGGCCGCGGGCGGTGACGACTTCCCAGCCCGTTGCGGCCAATAACTGGTGGTGCTCGCCCGGGGTGTCTTGGAAGGAGGTGGTCGTGAGGAGGATACGCGGCTTCGTCATGGGAATATACGCATCCAGTAGTGGCTTTAGGGTGGGCTTTCGTCAACAGGACTTCTGGGGTGGACTTGCCCGAAAATCGGCGTTTGGTAGCAAACACCCCACTTACATGAACGATTCCGTCTCCGGCTCTACTCCGGCCGTCAGCAAGCACCGCTGGGTCATCCTGGCCCTGCTGTTCTTCGCCACGACGATCAATTACATCGACCGTTCGATCCTGTCACTGATCAAGCCGGAGTACCTCGATAAGGAACTTGGCTGGACGAATATCGAGTATGGCTACGTGAACTCGGCCTTCCAGTTTGCCTATGCCCTCGGTCTGCTGGGCTTCGGTTGGTTCATCGACAGTTATGGCACCAAGATCGGGTACGCCTTTTCGATCGTCTTCTGGTCCGTCGCAGCCGCCGGGCATGCGCTGGTTGGCTCGGTCTACGGCTTCGGGGTTGCCCGGGTCTTCCTTGGTCTCGGGGAGGGCGGCAACTTCCCTGCGGCCATCAAGACGGTCGCTCAGTGGTTCCCGCGTGCGGAACGTGCCTTCGCCAACGCCCTCTTTAATTCGGGTTCGAATATTGGCTCCGTTGTCGCTCCGCTCGTCGTGCTGCCGATTGCGGCCGCGTGGGGCTGGCGCTCGACCTTTGTGATCGCGGGGGCCGTGGGCATCCTCTGGGTCTTCTTCTGGATTCCGCTTTTCCGCAATCCTCCGGCGCAGGAGGATGATATCGGGGAACCGACCGAGAAAGTCTCCTGGGGGCAGCTCTTCGGCACTCGTCAGGCCTGGGCCTACATGGTCGCCAAGTTCATGACGGACCCGGTCTGGTGGTTCTACCTGATCTGGCTACCCGACTACTTCAAGAAGGAGCAACACTTGGACCTCAAGCATCTCGGGGCCGTGCCCGGTTTACTCAACCCCCTATCGTCGGCGGGTTGGCTGTCCACGCAGCCCGCTTCGGTGAAGTACTCCGCGCTGGCCGTGCTGGTGCTGCTCGTCGTCTGGGCGGTGCTCGGGCTTGCCGGGACCGGTTTCAAGCTCGCTAACCTCGGTAAGGCGCTGCTGGTTCCCGTGTGCCTCGCTCTCCTGCCATTCTTTGGCTGGATGTTCAGCCAGCCGCTGGTCGTCCTTTATTCCATCGTGACGGTGCTGAGTATCTTCGCAGGCTGGTTGGTGAAGCGCTTCGCCGAAGGCGGGGTCGATATCGTCAAGGTCCGCAAGGTCTCGATGCTCATCTTCGCCCTCTGTTCGCTGCCGATCTTCTTTGTCCGCGGCCTCGGTATGTGGGAAGCCGTCTTCCTCATCGCCTTCGGTGCTTCCGCCCACCAGGCCTGGTCCGCCAGCCTCTATGCCACGGTCTCCGACACGTTCTCGAAGAATGCCGTCGCCTCCGTCTCAGGTATGGGAGGCTTCGCCGGCTCCATCGGCGGCATGATCTTCCCCATCGTCGCTGGCGCGGTGCTCGATGCCAATCCGACGGGCGGTTACGCGATCCTCTTCAGCTTCTGCGCTTTCGCTTACGTCATCGCGTTCGCCATTCACCACGCGCTGGTGCCGAAGCTCGAGAAGGCGGTCCTCTGAGGGTCGCCGCATCGGCAAAAGAAAAGGGCCCCGTGACGGGGCCCTTTTTATTGGCGTGGTGCGCGGCGCTCAGCCGGCGACGACGATATTCACCAGCTTGCCCGGGACGATGATCTCCTTCACGACGGGCTTACCCTCGGTGAACTTGACCACGTCGGCGTGGGCCTTGGCCAGCGCTAGCAGGGCGTCCTTGGAGATATCCTTGGCGACCTTGGCGGTGGCACGGACCTTGCCGTTGACCTGGAAGATGACCTCGACGGTCGTCTCGATGAGCTTAGAGGCGTCGAGCTTGGGCCAGCCGGCCGCGGTGACATTCTCCTTATGACCAAGGCGGTCCCAGATTTCCTCGCACACGTGCGGGGCGAAAGGCGCGGCGAGGCGCACGAAGTCCTCGACGGTCGAACGACGCAGGGCTGGCGACTTCTCGGCGACGTTCATCAGGATCATCATCTGCGAGATGGCGGTGTTGAACTGCAGGGTCTCGATGTCCTTTTCGACCTTCTGGATGGTGCGGTGAAGTTCGCGCACGAGCTCTTCGGATTCCGCGCCGTCGGCGCTGATTTTGACGGAAGCGCCGCCGGTGTTCTCGTCGACCGCCAGGCGCCAGAGGCGTCGGAGGAAACGGGTGATGCCGATGATGCCGTCGGAGTTCCAGGGCTTGGAGGCCTCGAGCGGTCCGAGGAACATGAGGTACATGCGCAGTGCGTCGGCGCCGTGGTCCTTGACGATGGCGTCAGGGTTCACGACGTTGCCGCGGCTCTTGGACATCTTCTCGCCGTCCTCGCCCATGATGAGGCCCTGGTGGAAGAGCTTCTTGAACGGTTCGGCGGTGGGCAGGACGCCGATCTCGTAGAGGAAACGATGCCAGAAGCGGGCGTACAGCAGGTGGAGCACGGCGTGCTCCGCGCCGCCGATATAGAAGTCGGGGCAGCCCCAGTATTCTAGGTCGGCCTTGGAGGCGAGGGCCTCGGCGTTCTTGGGGTCGATGTAGCGCAGGTAATACCAGCAGGAGCCGGCCCACTGGGGCATCGTGTTGGTCTCGCGCGAGGCCTTGATCCAGAGCGGGCCCGGCGGCGGCTGGGACTGCGAGACGGTAGCGCCGGAAGCGACGTCGTACCAGACTTCGGTCCACTCGGGTTCCTTTGAGAGCGGCGAATCGCCGGTCGGGGAGGGCTGGTAGGATTTGACCTGAGGTAGGGTGAGCGGGAGCTGCTTGGAGGTCAGCGGCACGGCGCAGACTTCGACGCCGCCCAGCTGGCAGGTGACGGGTTCCTTCGGCAGGAATTCGCGCACTTCGGAGTCGGCCGGGATCTTGGCGTAGTCTTCGCGGGAGACCCAGAGGAGCGGGAAGGGCTCGCCCCAGTAGCGTTGACGCGAGAAGAGCCAGTCGCGCAGCTTGAAGTTTACGGCGAGCTTGCCCTGACCCTTGGACTCGAGGTCGGCGGTGATCTTCTTCTTGGTCTCGACGGCGGAGAGGCCGTCGAACGGACCCGAGTTCACCATCGGGCCGTCTTCGGTCCAGGGCTTCTCGTTGACGTCGATGGCTTCCTTGGAGCCGACGACCTGGATGATGGGGAGCCGGAATTCCTTGGCGAATTCCCAGTCGCGTTCATCGTGCGCCGGCACGGCCATGATGGCGCCGGTGCCATAGGTGATGAGCACGTAGTCGGCCGTCCAGACGGGAATCTTCGCGCCGTTGACGGGGTTGATCGCGTAAGCACCGGTGAACACGCCGGTCTTTTTCTTAGCCGCAAGGTCAGTGCGCTCGAGGTCGGTCTTGTTGCGGACCGCGGCGACGTAGGTCTCGACGGCGTGCTTCTGATCGGCCGTCGTGAGCTTACCGAGGAGCGGGTGCTCCGGTGCAATGACCATGTAGGTCGCGCCGTAGAGGGTGTCCGGGCGGGTCGTGAAGACCGTCAGCGTGTCGGCATGGCCGTCGAGCTTGAAGGTGACCTCGGCGCCTTCGGACTTGCCGATCCAGTTCTTCTGGAGGCGCTTGGTGGAATCGGGCCAGTCGACTTGGTCGAGGCCTTCGATGAGCTTGTCGGCGTAGGCGGTGATCCGCAGGACCCACTGGCGGATCGGGCGGCGTTCCACGGGGTGGTGGCCGCGGTCGGAGCGCGGGCCTTCGGGGGTGTTGAGGACTTCCTCGTTGGCGAGGACGGTGCCGAGGACGGGGCAGAACCAGACGGGCTTTTCGGAGACGTAGGCCAGGCCGTGGCGGAAGAGCTTGAGGAAGATCCACTGCGTCCAGCGGAAGTAGTTCTCGTCGGTCGTGGAGAGCTCGCGATCCCAGTCGATGGCGAAGCCGAGCATCTGCAGCTGACGGCGGAAGTTGTCGATGTTGCGCTTGGTCTGGACGGCGGGGTGCTCGCCGGTGGCGATTGCGTGCTGCTCGGCGGGCAGGCCGAAGGCGTCCCAACCCATCGGGTGTAGGACGTTGAAGCCGTGGGCTTTCTTATAGCGGGCGAGGATGTCTGATGCGGTGTAGCCCTCGGGGTGGCCGATGTGCAGGCCGGAGCCGGAGGGGTAGGGGAACATGTCCAGGACGTAGTACTTCGGCTTGCCGCAGGAGATCGGCTCGGTGCGGAAGGTGGCATTGGCTTTCCAGGCGGCTTGCCACTTCCGCTCGAAGGCGGGGAAATCGTAGCTGCCGGGTTTGGTTTCCGAAGGTTCCATGAAGGCCTGCAGATAGGAGGTTTGGGACGGCGCTGGCAAGGTTTTGGAGCGACCCGAGGTCCTATCCCGCTTGCCTAGGCCGTCCGGCGGGGGTTATCTGGCCCCATGAACGTGCTCGTGGTGGGCGGCGCCGGCTACATCGGCAGTCATTGCGTCCGGCAGGCCGTGGCCGCTGGGCACCGCGTCGTGGTGCTGGACGACCTTTCCCAAGGGCATCCGGCCGCCGTCCCCGCGGGCGTGCCGTTCGTGCGGTTCGACATGGCCGATGAACCGAACGTCCGCCTGGTGCTGCGCGAGCAGGCCATCGAGGTCGTCATCCATTTCGCGGGCCTCACCAATGTCGGCGAATCCGTGCGCCAGCCGGAGCGTTATCACGAGCATAACGTCGACCGGACGAAAAAGCTGCTCGATGCGATGCTCGCTGAAGAGGTCCGCCGGATGGTCTTTTCCAGCACCTGCGCGACTTATGGCGTGCCCGAGCAGATGCCGATGACCGAGAATCTTCCGCAACGCCCCATCAATCCTTACGGGCAGACCAAACTGGACGTGGAACGCATGCTCGGCCACCTGGCGATCTCAGAGGGTTTTAGTTTCGCCGCCTTTCGCTACTTCAACGCCGCCGGCGCCGCGGCGGATGGGTCGATTGGGGAGGATCACTTTCCCGAGACCCACCTGATCCCCTTGGCCATCGCGGCCGCCCTGGGTCGTCGGCCCCCTTTGCAGGTCTTCGGCGATGATTACCCGACGCCGGACGGGACCTGCCTGCGAGACTTCGTCCATGTGGATGACTTGGCCGCCGCCCACTTGGCGGTACTGCCGCGTCTCGCCGCCCCCGGCGCCCGGCTCTATTATAACCTCGGTACGGGGGTGCCCCGTTCGGTCAAGGAAGTCCTGGCTAGCGTCGAACGCGTCACCGGCCGCGCCGTTCCGCACGTGGTCGCCCCGCGACGGGAGGGCGACCCGCCCGAGTTGTTTGCCAGCGCCGACAAGGCCCGGGCCGAACTCGGCTGGGCCCCCCGCTACGTCGAGCTGGACGCTATCGTGGAGACGGCATACCGCTGGCACCTCGCCCGGCCCCAAGGCTTCGCTTCCTGACCATGCCCGAGCACCTTCACCCTTATTGGCGATTACGCTACATCCAGAGTCGCAAAGACCCGCAGGCCGGTAGCCCTTTCGCCGCGCTCCTCGCCGCCGGCGACGACCAAGCCTCGCTCATCGTCCATCGCGGCAGGCATTGTTTCATCATTCTCAACAACTCGCCTTATAACCCCGGCCACCTCATGGTGCTGCCCAATCGCGAAGTCGGCGAACTCGCCGCCTTGACCGCGGAGGAGCGCGTCGAATTGATGGATCTCTTGGTTCGCTGCCAGGCGGTCCTGACCAAAGTCATGCAACCCAGTGGCTTCAACATGGGGCTGAACCTCGGTAAGGCGGCGGGCGCCGGCATCCCGACCCACCTGCATTTCCACGTCGTCCCGCGTTGGGAGGGCGACCAGAACTTCATGCCGGTCCTGGCCGAGACCCATATCCTCCCGCAGGCGTTGTCAGACTTGTGGGCGAGGCTCCAGCCGGAGTTCGCCGCCGTATGAGCCGCGTCATCGACGTCTCTGTCCGCCACCCGCGCGTCCGCGTGTCCGCCGCGTCGGTCGTCGCCGTCGTTCAGGCGCTCGACCGTCGACGTTCTTACCGTTGTCCACCGGGCGCCTTGTCCATCGCCTTCCTCGGTGACCGCGAGACGGCCAAGGTGCACGCCGACTACCTTGACGACCCGTCCGTAACCGACGTCATCACCTTCTCGGGCGAGGATCACCCCGGTGAGCCTTTCGCGGGGGAGATTTGCGTGAACATCGACCAAGCCCGCCGGGCCGCCAAAGAGCAGGGGACGACCCTGGCGGGCGAGCTGCGCCTCTATGTCGTCCATGGCTGGCTGCATCTGGCGGGACTGCTCGACGGCACTAAGGCCCAATGCGCCGCCATGCGGGCCGGCGAAGCCGCGGCACTCGCCCACCTTGACCGGGCCAAACGTCGGCTCAGGGTCGTCGGGTAAGTTTTCTCGCCTCTGACCACGGTCCGCCCATCTTGGCGGCGATGCAGCGTACCGTCATCATTCACTCCGGCGGCATGGATTCCACCGTGCTTCTGGCCCACCTCCTGGCCGAGGGCAGGGAAGTGCATGCGTTGTCGGTCGACTATGGTCAGCGCCACCGTCGCGAGCTCGTGGCCGCCGCCGAGATCTGCGCCCATTACCAGGTGCCGCACCGCATCGCTGATCTGCGCGGGTTGACGCCGCTTTTCGGCGCCAACGCGCTCACGGATTCCCATATCGACGTCCCCGAAGGTCACTACGAGGAGGTCAGTATGAAGGCCACCGTCGTGCCCAATCGGAATATGCTCCTCATCGCGACCGCCGCCGCCTGGGCGATGTCGCTCAAGGCCACCTCGGTCGCCTACGGTGCCCATGGCGGAGACCATGCCATCTACCCTGATTGTCGCCCTGCTTTCGCCGATGCCTTGGATAAGGCCATCCGCCTCGCCGACTGGCATGAGGTCTCGCTTGAACGCCCGTTCGTGGGCATGGACAAGACCGCGATTGTGCAGCGAGGCGTCGAACTCGGTGTTCCCTTCGCGCTGACGTGGTCGTGCTACGTTGGCGGCGATAAACATTGCGGCAAGTGCGGCACCTGCGTGGAGCGTAAGGAAGCTTTCCTGCGCGCCGGCGTGCAGGATCCGACTCCTTACGTCGGGTAGTCTTATTCCTGGGATTAGCACAGGTGTGACCGTGAGACCTGCCTGCCATTGAAATTGACCTGGCCTATTCCCTTGGCAATTTGACCGCGTGCGCCGTCACTTCCGTCAACCCTTCGCCTGGCTCGCCCTTGTGGCGTGGCTTGCGGCATCGGGTCTATCGTGGGACCTCTTGCAAGTTGTGGCGTGGACGAAGATGTCGGTCGATAACGCCAGCCAGCTGACGGTCTCGGCGGCTGTATCCAAGACCCTTGAGGATGCGCCCTGTACCTTATGTAAGGTCGCTCAAGATGGGCGTAAGAACTCCGAGCAGGCCCCGTTGGCCAAGGACGATACCGCCAAGGTGAAGGCCAAGGCTGATCCTGCAACGGGTGGAATCCACCTCTTGGCGGCAACACTCTTTTCGGGGCGCGATTTTGCGCGACCTTCGGATCAGGTAGGCGCGACGCGCGTGGCCGAGGTACCCGTGCCGCCGCCGCGAGTGCTCGGCTGATCACCGTTGCGGGCTGCGGTCAGTCGGCTCGCGCGTGGTATCCAAACCTATTCCAAAGTCGCACCCACCTGGTGCGCATCGTCCCCTGCTCGGACCGCCACACCCGCGTCGAAGACACCCAAAAAACAAAACATCATGAAGACTTTCTTCCTCTCGGAGCGCACCACGCGTGTCGCTCTCCTCTCCCTCCTGGCGCTCGGCGCTTACACCAAGGCCCAGGCCTGTCCTTGCGGCTGCGTGAAGGTCTGCATCGACAACCTTGCCGACCGTTCTGCCCCCCGCGCGGGTGCTTACGCGGTGGATTTCCGTTACGACACGATTGATCAGGATGAACGCAATAGCGGTGCCCACGCGCACTTCCTCGCTTACCATCGTATTCTCACGGGGACGATTGAGACTCAGCTCGCCGGCCAGACCTGGTCCATCGCCGTGCCGCGCATCAGTCGTATCGTGCGTTCGAACATTGCGCCGACTGTACCCATTCCCAATCCGGTCAATACCCGGCAGGAGGTCGTTGGCTTGGGTGATATCTCGGTAACGACGCGCTTCGCTTGGTCCGACTATACCATCATCGCCGGCGTCAAGCTGCCGACGGGTACGGACGACCTGACATTGAACGTTTCACGCCGCTACCTGCAGCCCGGGACCGGCTCGACGGATCTCATTCTCGGTTTACGTCGAGATTATGCGGCGACCAGCGACCGGCCGCAGTGCTTCTGGCAGCTCGGTGCGCAAGGCGCCGTCTTTTCCGACGCGAACTTCCGCCCTGGCACAACCCTGACGGCTACTGCAGGTGTTCGTTATGAACTGGCCTCACCGCTTGCGTTCTCCCTGCAGACGACGGCGCTCCGTCAGTTCCGCGATAAGAACACCATGGCTGCGGCAGGTAATATCGCCTACGCCGAGGACCTTGAGACCGCCGCATTCTCGACTCACCTCGCGGCGGGTCTGACCTACAAGCTGGCTGCGAACACCAGCGCTTATGTTTACTACAGCCGTTCGCTTAACACCGTAAACCTGGCGGACAAGCCCAGCGGTGCCGAGGTGAACGTCGTGCACTCGACCGACGTCTGGTCCTTCGGCATGACGCACTCGTTCTAAGCGAAGTCCCCTTCATCGCCTTGCGAGGCCTGCCGTATGAGGACACGGCAGGCCTCTTTTTTGGCTGTTTTACGCAGGGGAGGGGCTTCATCTTCCTTGCGACCGGGCCATCGCCCCCTCTATCTGCTGGTTGTCCCATGTTTACTTGCAGCAAGACCTACCGCGACATCCCGTTCGCCCACCGGCAGCACCGGCATGAGGGGCATTGCTCGTTCCTGCACGGCCATAACTGGGGCATCGAGATCGAGTTCGGTTGCGAGCAGCTCGACGAGCGAGGCTTCGTCGTGGACTTCGGCGGCCTCGCTTTCCTGAAGACCTGGATCGCCGATCATCTCGATCACGCCTGTCTCTTCGCCAAGGAAGATCCGGTCCGCGAGCAGCTCCTCAAGGATTATCCGAAGCTTTTCCGTCCGCTGGTCATCGATTCCGTCTCCACCGAAGGTATCGCCCAGTTCCTCTTCGAGACTTTTGATCCGATGGTCCGCAAGGAGACCGGCGGTCGCGCCTGGGTCCGGCAGATCATCCTGCACGAGGACACCAAGAACAAGGCGAGCTATCAGCCGAAGGCCTGACCATGGCTGAGCTCTACCCCGTCAATGAGACGTTCCTCAGTTGGCAGGGGGAGGGTGTGCATCTCGGCCGCAAGGCCTTCTTCATCCGCCTGCAGGGTTGCCCCGTGAAGTGCGCCTGGTGCGACTCGGCTTCTACCTGGCACCCCCAGTTCGTCCCGAAGGACCTCCGGCGGGCGAGCGCCGCTGATCTTGCGGCCGAGGCGGTCGTCGCCCGTCCCGAGTTCGTGGTCTTGACCGGGGGCGAGCCCTGCATCCATGACCTCGCCCCCTTGGTCGAGGCCCTGCGGTCGGTCGGGCTACCTGCCCACCTGGAGACCTGCGGGGCATACCCCGTCGCCCCGGGCTTGGCTTGGGTCACTTTGAGCCCCAAATGGTCCAAGCCCCCCCTCCCGGCATCACTGGCGAGGGCTGATGAGGTGAAGATCATTGTGGAAAGCCCCGAAAGCATCGCCCGTTGGACCGAGGCGGTGGGGGGGCAATGGTCCGCCCGGCACGTCTGGCTCCATCCCGAATGGTCCCAGCGCGCCCAGCCGGAGGTGCTTCGGGCTATCACCGACCACGTGAAGTCCGTGGGGGCGCCTTTCCGGGCCGGCTGGCAGGTTCACAAGCCCTACGCGGCAGACAGTTTGGACCTCCGGGCCCGTCCGCCGGCCCCCCTGGGTGGCGATCTCGGCAAGGGTTTCTGAGTCCTTGGAGGGGAGGGGGTGGCACCGGGGTGACGACCTCGGCCGAGACTATCTTTCATTCCTTCGCTTTTTTGCTTCACACCGAGGGCGAACCGTCATTCAAAACGGACTCATGACCCGCCACGCTGTGCTCGCCCTGGAAGACGGAACGATTCTTCGAGGCAAGGCATTTGGCGCCACCGCGACCCTCTGCGGCGAAGCGGTCTTCAATACCAGCATGACCGGTTATCAGGAAATCCTCACGGACCCTTCCTACTTCGGTCAGATCGTGACCATGACCGCGCCGCAGATCGGCAACTACGGTGTGAACGAGGAGGACCTCGAATCCGCCCGTCCGCACGTCGCTGGTTTCGTGGTCCGCGACCTTTCGCCCATCGTCTCCAACTGGCGCGCCACGACCGACCTTGGTTCGTGGCTGCAGAAGTACGGTATCCCGGGTATCGAAGGCGTCGACACCCGTTTCCTGACGAAGAAGCTTCGCGTCGCCGGCGTGATGAAGGCCTGCCTCTCGACCGAAGGCCTGAGCGATGAGGAAGCCTTGAAGCGTGCCCGTGCTTGGACCGGCACCGTTGGTGCCGACTTCGTCAAGGAAGTCACCTGCAAGGCCCCTTACCATTACAACCCTAAGCCGGTCGACTGCCAGGCATTCACCGTCACGGGTACCAACCTAAACAAGCCGAAGGTCCGTCCGGTGCGCTTCAAACTCGCCGCTTTCGACTTCGGCGCCAAGTCCTCCATCTTCCGTCGTCTGGTCGCTTCCGGTTTTGATGTGCATGTCTTTCCCGCCCGCACGACCGCCGCCGAGATCCGGGCCTTCCAGCCTGACGCCGTCTTCCTGTCCAATGGCCCGGGCGACCCCGCCGCCCTCAAGTACGCCCACGAAACGGTGGCCGACTTGATCAAGTCCTTCCCGGTGTTCGGCATCTGCCTCGGGCATCAGATCATCACCCACGCCATCGGGGCTTCGACCTACAAACTGAAGTTCGGTCACCGCGGGGGCAACCAGCCGGTTAAGAACAGCGAGGTTGACCGGGTTTCCATCACCGCCCAGAACCACGGCTTCGCTTCCAAGCCCGATGAACTTGCCCGCTGCGGGGCGATCGTCACCGAGGTCAACATGAACGACGGCACGGTCTCCGGCCTGCGTCTCAAGGATAAGCCCGTCTTCTCCGTCCAGTATCACCCCGAGGCCGGTCCTGGCCCGAACGATGCCGACGTGCTCTTCGACCGTTTCTACGACCTGGTCGCCAAGGATAAGGGCGCCCGGTAACGGTCGCGGAATGATGCGACACCTCGCCGCTGGGCTCGTCGGGTTGCTTGCCGCGCTCGTGGGCTGTCGGCACGTGCCGACCGATCCGGCCGATGCCTTGGTCGCGCTCATCGCGGCCGCCGCCGCGGGTGAGCATCCGGATCCCCACGGGTGGGTCGATCCGACCGACCCCGCCCGCGCCGCCGCTTTCTTGCATGTCGAGAAGTGGGTCAACGTGAATGCCGAAGCGGTCACTGCCGTGCGCGCCGCGGAATTGCCGGCGGAAGCCGGGCATCTTTTCACCCGCACGACGGATGGCCGGGTCACCTACGTGATCGTCATGGGCTGGCCCGGCAAGCAGATGCGCACCAAGTCCCTTCAGCCCGCCGCCGGCACCCGGGTCACAATCTTGGGTTGGCCCGACGCGCTCCGCTGGGAGCAGGTCGGGGCCGTCTGCGTGGTCGAGATCCCGCGGGAACTTGCCGACGACGCCAACCACCCCTGCGAGCAGGCCTTTGTCTTCCGCTTTGAGGCGGCGCGCTGAGCGACTCAGAGCTCGACCTGCATGCCGAGCTCGACGACGCGGCCGGGCGGCAGGTTGAAGTAGGCGGTGGCGGAGAGGGAGTTGCGGTTCAGGACTTCGAAGACCTTCTCCTGCACGGCGTTGAGCGAGAAATTCTTGGAAGTGTCGCGGACGATGGTCTCGCGGCTGAGGAAGTAGGTCGTTTCCAGTTCCTTGGGGTTGATGCCCAGTTGGTCGTAGGCGGCCTTGAGCACCGGCAGGATGGTCTGCTGTTCACGGAAGCCGAAATGCCCCGTCACGCGAAGCACGAGGGGGAACTCCTGCTTGCCCTCGACCTTGCAGAACTTGGGCGGGCGCGAGTCGAATTGCACCCGGTCCTTCGCCGGGACGATCGCTCGGTCCTCGTCGACCTGCAGGGTTAACACGATGATGTGGTCGTGGAGCGCCTTGTTGTGTTTGAGGTTGTGCGCGAGCGCCATCGGCACGGAGCGGGTATTCCCGGCGAGGTAGATGGCGGTGCCCTTGACCCGGCTAAGCTTGCCGTTGAGGAAACTGTCCTCGACGCTGTCAATGAAGGGGTTGAATTCCTCGGCGATGGCGTCCTGCGCGAGTTTCCGTTTCATCTCGATGCGGCCCTTGTTCCAGGTCGACATCAGGTAGTAGACGAAGAAGCCGGCGGCGAGGGGCAGCCAGCCGCTGTCGAAGATCTTGTGGAAATTGGAGGAGACGAAGACCAGCTCCAAGGCGATGACCGGGGCGACGAAGACGTACGCGGTCGCGAGGGGGAGTTTGAAGTGCCGGCTCATGTATTGGCCGAAGAGGATGGTCGTGACCAGCATCGTCAGGCTGACGGCGATGCCGTAGGCGGAGGCGAGGTGCGTCGACGCCTTGTATTGCAAGACCAAGCAGATAGAGCCGAGCATCAGCATCCAGTTGATGATCGGGATGTAGATCTGGCCGGACTCCTCGTCGGAAGTGCGTTCGATGCGCATCCGCGGCAGGTAGTTCAGTTGAATCGCCTGCATCGTGGTGGAGAAAGCGCCCGAAATCAGGGCCTGCGAGGCGATGATGGCGGCGAGGGTGGCGATCACGACCAGCGGGATCTGGGCCCAGGCCGGCGCCATGTTGAAGAAGGGGCTGGGGTCCTTGGTGATGTCCGCGGCCGGCTGGGCGAGCGCCCAGGCACCCTGGCCGAGGTAGTTCAGGATGAGGGCGGGGAAGACGATAAAGTGCCAGCCGGCACGGATCGGCTTTTGGCCGAAGTGTCCCATATCGGCGTAGAGGGCTTCGGCACCGGTCACCGCGAGGAAGACGGCGCTGAGGATGAGCATGCCAAGGCGAGGTTGGGTGTAGAAGAAACCGATGGCTTCGAACGGGTTGAAGGCGTGCAGAATTACCGGGGTTTGCGGTGCATGGGCGATCAGCGAACCCACGCCGGAGATGGCGATGCAGATGAACCAGATCAGGGTCACCGGTCCGAAATACATGCCGACCCGGCCCGAGCCCCGCTTCTGTAAGGTGAAAATGCCGATCAGGATGGCGACCGCCGCCGCTGGGATGAAGAAGGCGAGGAAGTTAGGCGTCAGCGGCCCCTGGAGACTTTCATTGGCCTCCTTGATGCCTTCCAAGGCGGAGAGCACGGAGATGGCGGGAGTGATGACCCCGTCGCCGAAGAGCAGGGCGGTCCCGAAGACCCCGAGCAGGACCAGCACGCTGCGGTGCTTGCGCTTGCGGTCTTCTTGGTTCTGCGGGGAGGCGAGCGAGACCAAGGTCATGATCCCCCCCTCGCCGTCGTCGTTGGCCTCCATGATGAACATGACGTATTTAATCGTCACGACGCAGATGAGGGACCAGATGATCATCGAAACCGCGGCGACGATGCTGGACGGTATATCCGCCCCATGGGTCACGCTGGTCTTGAGGCATTCCCGGAAGGCGTACAGGGGGCTGGTGCCGATATCCCCGAAGACCACGCCGAGCGCGGCGATCACGGCGGCGGCGGTCAGCGGTTTACGAAGGGGGGAGGGGGGTGCGTCGTCCGCCTTGGCGGGCACCTCCGTGGTGGCTTTGCTCATGTAGAGTTATTCACAATACCCCTCGGCCGGGGGTAATCAAAAACATTCCCGCCCCAGCTGGGGCTTGCCTTTTGGCCTCTCAATTGCATTTCAAGGCATTCGGCCCCAAGACTTTCCAAACATACATAACAATGATTAACATCCAAACCGTTATCTGTCAGGTCCTTGCGCAGGCCGCTCCCGCCACGGGCGCTCCTAGTGCCGCCGAGCCCAGCCCGTGGAGCGGCATCATCATGATGCTCCTCATGTTCGCTGGTATGTGGTTCCTGCTCATCGCCCCGCAGCGCAAGCGTCAGAAGGAGATGGAAAAGCTCCAGAATGACCTCGCGATCGGCGATAACGTCATCGCCGCCGGTGGTATCTACGGTCGGGTCATCGCCATCAAGGATGCCCGGATCACGCTCGAATTGGAGTCCGGTCGCGTCACCGTCCACAAGTCTGCCGTCGCTGGTAAGGCCGACGACGCCACCGCGATCGTTCAGGGCTAACCTTAACCCCAGCCTTTTTCGCTATGACATCCAGGACATGGTTCTGGAAGGTTGCCGTCTCCCTTCTCGCCCTTGCGGTCGCGTTTTACGAGTTCTGGCCGCTTTCCCCGATTCCGTTGGAGCGCTACGCGCCCAAGCACGTCATCGAGAAGCCCGAGGACTTCGCCAAACTGCACACCGAGGCGTTGGAGCGGGTGCGACTCAACGCCGACGCGACCGTGCCCGCGGACAAGAAGTCGATCTCCTACTTCCAAGCCCTGCGTGACATCGGTGAAGGCCGCGGTCGCGCTGGTCCCGTCGACCTCCGTCCGTTCTTCTACAAGGAGGCCGACTTCGTCCGCGAGCCCGACCAGAATAAACGCAACGTCATCGTCCTCAAGGAACTGCTCAAGTCCTGCCAGGGCAAGATGAAGCTCGGCCTGGACCTGCAGGGTGGGGTTTCCTTCACGCTGAAGGTCGACCCGACCGGCGCCGAGGGCGGGGTCAAGGCGGCCGTCGAGAAGGGAGCGGTTTCCCATGCCGACATGGTCAATCAAGCCTTGGTGGTGATGGATAAGCGCGTCAACGAGTTCGGTGTCGCCGAGCCCGTGTTGCGTCCGGTCGGCGATCTCTCGCTCGAAATCCAGCTCCCGGGCGAGGACGCCGCCAACAACCCGGACATCATCGATGCGCTGAAGAAGCCGGCGAAGCTCGAGTTCCGCCAGGTGCATCGTACCCGCCGCCCCGAGCCGACCGACCGCGAGCACCTGCTCAAGGCGCTCCCGGACGACGAGATGGCCGGCAACAACTCCTCGATCTCGCCCTACGAGGTCCTGACCCAGCGCAACGTCGACAGCCGCACCGGCGAAGTGAAGCTGCAGCGTTATTTCGTCAAGAAGCGCGCTGACGCCGGCGGTAGCATCATCCGCCGCTCCCGCGACATTTCCGATAAGGATGGTCTCACCTACATGGTGGACATGACCTTCACGGAAGAGGGCGGCGTGAAGTTCGGGGACCTCACCAAGAAGATTTCCGAAGGCAACACACAGGGTAGCCTCGGCCAGTTGGCCATCGTGCTCGACGGCGTCCTCCAGTCTGCCCCGACGGTACAAAAGCCAATCTATGGGGGTAATGCCCAGATCACTGGTAACTTTAGCCGGGAAGAAGCCAAGGGGCTTGCCAATGTGCTGAATAACCCGCTGGAGTTCCCGCTCCTCACCCAGGACGTCACCTCCGTCGGCCCAAGTCTCGCCAAGGACGCCCAGGCCAAGTCGGTCGTGGCCTCCGCCGTCGCCGTCGGCCTCGTCATCTTCTTCATGGTCGGCTTCTACGTCTGGGGCGGCTTCATCGCGGTCTTCGGTATGGTGGTCAATTTGCTCCTCATGCTCGGCGCCATGGCCTACTGCGGGGCGACCATCACGTTGCCGGGTGTCGCCGCCTTGGTCTTGACCCTCGGGATGGCGGTCGACGCCAACATCCTTATCTTCGAGCGCGTGCGCGAAGAGGCTGCCTTGGGCAAGGATCGCACGGTCTCCTTCCGCGAAGGTTATAACCGTGCCACGTGGACGATTGTGGACGCCAACCTGACCCACTTGATCGTGGCGACGATCCTCGTCTTCATGGGCACGGGGCCGATCCGCGGCTTCGGGATCACGCTCATCATCGGTATCTTCACCACGTTGTTCAGTACCTTGGTGACTTGCCGCGGCCTGCAGGAACTGACCCAGTCCGCCGGCATCATGAACCGGATTTTCGGTTTCCCGGTCTTCCGTTCGACCTTGGCGATTCCGTTCCTGAAGTACGCCCGCTTGGCCTTCATCGTCTCCTGGGTGATCGTCGGCATCGGCATCAGCGAGCTCGCCGTCAAGGGGAAGGACGCTTTTGGCAAGGACTTCCGCGGCGGCGAATCCACCGTCGTGCACGTCGCGCCCGGCGCCAAGGTCGACGTTGGCCAGGTGCTCAAGATCGCCGAAGGTCTGGGGCTACCCGACACCACCGCGATGATCCAGCAGCCGGTGGGGGGCGGCGAGCCGACCCTTCGCATCGAGACCGAGTTGACGAAGGATAAGTCCCAGGGCGACTTCGCGAATCTCTCCAAGATCGTCGCCGGGATCAAGGCCCAGCATCCAGAGTACCTCAAGGACGCGGCCCAGCCCGTCGAGAAAATCATGCTTTCCCGTGAAGCCATCGGTGGGTCGGTGAGTGGCGACCTGCGCACCAACGCCATCTGGTCCGTCGTGCTCGCCCTCCTTGGCATCGGCATCTATGTGTCCCTGCGCTTCGAGACGGGGTTTGGCGTCGCGGCCATGGTGGCGACCTTGCACGACGTGCTCATGACCGTCGCGCTGTTCGTTTTCTTCGGCGGTCAGTTCAACGCGGCGTTGATTGCGGCCATCCTGCTCATCATCGGTTACTCGGTGAACGATACCATCGTCGTTTTCGACCGTATCCGGGAGGAACTCGAGACCAACCCGTCGCGCTCCCTGGCCGACGTCATCCACTTCGCCATCAACCGCACGCTGTCCCGCACGGTGCTGACCTCCACGACCGTCTTCCTATGCGCCGTCGCCCTCTGGGCTTTTGGCGCCGGCGACGTCCGCCTCTACGGCGAGGTCTTCATCTACGGTGTGCTCACCGGTACCTTCTCCTCCATCTTCATCGCCAGCCCCGTTTTCTACTGGTGGCACAAGGGCGATCGTAAGGGTGTGGATGCCGCGGAACTCCCGCGCACCTACTCTTGGGAGGCCGGCTCCGACAAGAACGCCTAAAGCGTTCCTTCGCCCATGGCCGCCTGGTCACACCGGGCTGCGGACGCCGACCTTGCCCGTCGGCTCGCGGTCACCTTAGGAGTCAGCGAACCTGTCGCCACCGTCTTGGCCCGCCTCTTTGCGGACGACGGGGAGGCCGAGCGGCACCTCCGCCCTCAGCTGGCGCATGTCTCCGACCCGTTCGCGGTGGGTGGCTTGCGGGCGGCGGCCGAACGCCTGGTCCAAGCCGCAGCGGCCGGCGAACGCATCGCCATCCTTGGCGACTACGACGTCGACGGGGTGTCGAGCACCGCGATGCTCGTCCATTGCCTGCGACGCCTTGGCGCCCAGCCCGCCTATTTCGTCCCACGTCGGATGGAGGAGGGCTATGGCCTCTCCATGGCGGCCCTAGATCGCGTGCTGGCGGAAACCCAGCCGCACCTCTTCGTCGCGCTTGACTGCGGCACCAATTCCTTGGCGGAGGTCGCCCGCTTGCGCGCTGAGGGGGTCGACGTCGTGATCGTCGACCACCACGTGGCCAAGGAAGGTCATGCCGTCTGCACCCTCGTCAACCCGCGGGTCAACGATCCCGTGGATGCCCCTTGGCAGGCGCTTTGCACCGCCGGCCTCGTCTTCAAACTTATCCATGGTATCCTGAAGGTGCTCCGTCTGGCGGGCGACGACCGCGGGACATCCATCGCGGTGAAGGACTACCTTGACCTTGCCGCCTTGGGGACGATCGCCGACTTGGTGCCCCTGCGACATGAGAACCGCATTCTCGCGTCGCACGGCCTTCGGGCACTGGGCGAGGCCCGCCGTCCGGGTATCCGCGCGCTGATCAGCGTCAGCGGGATGGAGCCCGGCGGGGTGCTCACCTCGGTCGACGTCTCCTACCGTCTCGGGCCACGGATCAACGCCAGCGGTCGCCTCGCCGATGCCTCTTTGCCGCTGAACTTGCTTTTGGCGGAGTCCGCGGAGGATTGCTTGCGGGACGCCGCCCAGCTGGACGCCATCAATCGCGAACGACAAGAAATCGACAAGAAGGTCACCGAGGAAGCCTCCGCTCAGGCCGAGTCGCAAGGGGAGCTCGCGGGCCATGTGGTCTTCGGCGATTGGCATCCTGGGGTCGTCGGTATCGCCGCCGGTAAGATTTGTCGTGCGCTTGACCGCCCGGTCATCGTCCTTGGGCAAGAAGGCGACATTGCCAAGGGCTCCGGCCGCTCGGTGCCAGGCACCAACCTCGTCGAGGCGCTCACGGCCTGCTCTGACCTGCTCAAAACCTACGGCGGCCATCCGATGGCCGTCGGGGTCTCCTTGGCTGTAGCCGATGTTCCCGCCTTCCGGACGCGTTTTGCGGCCGCGGTCGCCGCGCAACGCGTGGCGGGCGTAGTCCACGCCGATGGGCGCGACATCGATATCGTGCATTGGATCAAGCCCACCGAGGTCACGGACCGGTTGCTGGACGATCTCGAGATGCTACAGCCTTACGGCGAGGGTAATCCCGAGCCGGTTTTCGGCCTGCGTGGCTTCGTCTTTGACCGACCGCCCATGCCTTTCGGGGAGGGGAACTTCCGCCACCAGCTCGCCTTATCCGGTAGCCGCCGGCTCAACTTCGTCGCTTGGCGGATGGCCAACCGGATGCCTGAGGCGGGTCGGCCAGTCGAGTTGGCGGTACGTCTGCAGTGGAATCGCTGGCAAGGACGGCGTCTCCCACAGGCCGAGATCCTCGATTGGCGTTACGCCGGCTGAACGATTACCGCGGCGCTTCGGGCCCCTTAAAGTCGGACCCTGGAGGGGCGGCGGGAGGCTCCGGCGCCTTGCGCTCTTCGATGCCTTTGAGGCGGACACCATGGCTACCCGGATCCCCGGGTAAAATGAAGTAGAGGGTGCGCACGTCGTCCTGCTGAAAGATGCGCATCGCATAGCCGAGATGCGTGCCGTCGTTGTCCTTGGTGTAGATGGCACCCTCGGCGTAGGCGTTGTGTCCGGCCGGCGCCTGGAGGGTCCCTTTGCCGTTCGCATTTAAGGCGAGAACTTTGGCCCCGAATCGAATCTCGATAGGTCCGGCGCATAGATTGATGAACTGCATCGAGCCGTAAGGGAACGCCCCCTCTTGGTCGTCAATCGCGGCGATGGTGGTGCCGGTCGGTGTTTGGTGGACGAGCAAGAGGTAGCGACCGTCCGCGGGGAAGGTGTGGGTGGCCAAAGGCGTGAAGCGCGGACGCTCGGTAGCTTCGTTGGCACGCGGATCGCTGGTCGGTCGGGCCTTGGCTTCGAGCTTGGCTTTTTCGGCCGCCATGCCCTTGGGGCGGGCTTTGGGCTCGGCGGCGGGCGGCGTCGGGGCGGGGTGATTGACTTGGTCCTGGGCCCGGGCGGCCGATTGGGCCAGCGCGCTCATCTCTTTGGTCAATGCCTCGACCTTTGCCTTGAGTTGGTCGACTTCGCTGGTGGCGTTGGGCTTGGCTTTGCCGCCACGTTCGCGGGCATCGGCGGTCAGGTGGCCGAGCCGTTGCTGGGCGGTCGCGAGTTCCAGCGAGAGCATCTGCATCCGGGCTTGATCGCGCGTCAGTTGTTGGTGTGCGGACACCCATTCCGGCGCTGGAGTCGCGCGATTGGACTGACCGAGTACGAAGCGTATGGGGTTGGCTCCGACATACGTCTGTTCGACGGTGAGGCAGTCGCTGCTGAGGTCGAGGGGGTGGAATTCCTTGCCTTCAAGGTAGCCTGCCCCGAGGATCGCGCCGTCAAACGAAAGGGCGCGAAACTTCACATGCACCCGTCCAGCCGGGGTTTCGGTGGTTTGCGCGAGAAGCGCAGCCCCCGTGAGGAGCCAGGCGAGGAAGGGGCGGAGCATCAGAGTTCCTTCGGGGAGAGGATACGTAAGGAGACAATCTGGAAACGGCGACCGAACAAGCGGTTGACCAGCTTTAGTTTCAGGTTGAACTGGTACGAGTCGGTAGCGCTGCAGACCTCCGTTTCCGGGGGTTGACTCGGGTCGCAGAACTCCGGCGTCCTCTGGACTACTGCCTCGATCCAGCATCCAGCCTTGGCGCTCAGGGAACTTGGGTGGGTCGTGATATCCCCATAGCAGCGGATGACGAAGGTATCGGAGCGGGTCGTGAGGGCTGGGCCGATGACCGCGAGGAGGTCGGACTGCATCAAGGAAGTCGGGGCGCCGGTGAGTAGGTGGCCGCGGTTGGTCCCTTCGCTCCGCGGGTCCTCCATCGTCAGGTTGCTTCGTATGCTGCTATCGGTGGGCGTCCAAGGCGTGCTGCCTGGGGCGTAGTTCGGTGCGAGGAGCGAGACATCGGCGACCGGCGCGACGCCGACTGTCCGGTTAGAGAGGTTGGCGCCGTCGACATCCGCGCGAACGATCGCATTTTGCAGGCAACCGACCAACGACGTGTCGAAATGATACCCGCAAAGGTAGCGGTTAACGAATTGAGCTAGGCCAATGAAGGGGAGCGGGATCGTGTAGGACTCTGTTGGGCTGTGGTTGATCGACGTGTAGAGGCTGCGGTGGGGGAGGACGACTCTGGTCCGGATCTCATCGACGATGGATTTGGCCAGCAGCTTGATCTGGTCGTCGTCCAGGGTGTTTAGCCCCGTCCAGGCGTTGGGCGAGGTGTAGGGTGATTTGTAGTTATAATTGGCTAAGTCGGCTCGGATTGCCCGGGGGTAACGTGCGTTTTGGTTAGGCGCTGGCTGCGTCTCGTTCGCGGCCCCCATCTTATTGCGTTTACTGCTCGCGATGATTGTCGCCCAGGCCTCCACCGAGGTACTGTTCACGTTGAAGGCCCCTTCGGTGACCGTGGCCCCGGCGATACGGCGGTGGTTGCCGACCATGGCTCGAACCGTGACCGGGTCACGGTTGGAGAAAAGTGCGATGCGGGGGTTGGCTAAAGTGCCTTTGCCGGCCACAAAGTCGTCGAGTACGGTAGTCAATGAGCGTTTTTCCGTGACCGCAACGCCGCGAGTGATTTCGGGAGCGGCTCCGGAAAGGAAGTAGCGGTCGTAGAGCGACGCGTTAAGCATCCAGGTTTGGTCCCAGGTCGTCAGCCCGTAGGTGTTGTAACCCATCGCGTTGATCGGGTTGAAGAGGGAGCCGAAACTATTGCCGATGGCAAAGAGGGGCTCTTGGTCCCGGATCGTGAAGTTGGCGTGGGCAAATTGGGCAAGCGAGATCGGTGGGGCGAGCGGGACCTCGGTGTAGACGGCGAGGGATTGGCCGCCGTTACCGGAAGAGACGCTCTGCCCGCCGAAGGCGAGGCTGGAGCCGGTCCCCGCGGCCTCGAGGACCTCCGGCCAGGAGTTGGCGGCGCGCACGACCATTTTGAAACTCGATGAGGTTTTGGCGTAGCCAACCGGCATCGAGCTGGGTCCGATGCCGGTCGCCTCGGGCCGCGTCATCGTCGCCATCGGGTTCGAGTGGGTGAACAGCGGGAATGGTTGTGGGTCCTTCGGCCAGCGCATCCCGTAGTCAAAGACCGCGAGGATGGTGGGCGGTTGGCCCGATTTCGGTAGCACGACCCCAGCGCCGAAGACTTTGGCCGGGATGACCCCGCTGCGGTCGAGGTCATTGGCGAGGAGCTCCGTCACTTCACTGCAGACGTTGTAAAGTAGGCCGTCGTTGCTGTTCCCCGTATCCATGATGCGGTCGCCGGGCCAGCAGGTCAGGAGGTGGCGCACGTAGAAGGGGCCAGTGCTCGCGACCCCGACCGAGATCGTGTCGGTGGGTAATCGACTGACCGGGGCGCCATTGGTATCGGTCCAAGGCAGGTAGAACCCTCCGAGAAAATCGAAACTATTGGTGGAAAGCGGGGGGAGTCGGGTGAAGGGCACTGGCCCGACGCTGGCCGAGGAGAAGACCCGGAATTCACCAGGTTGCAAGAGGGTGCCGTCTTTGATGTAGGTGCGGAAACTCTCTCCCCAGTTGGCGGAGCCATCGGTGATGCGGGCGAGGTCGATCATCCGCCGTGACCAGTAGCCTTTAGAGGTCGTGCTGAAGTTGACGGTCCAGTTATCCCACGCCCGGAAAGAGAGTCGCATCGCGGCGGTGTCCTGGGTTGCCGGGTCCTTGCTGAGTTTCACGGCGACGTTATAGGGGTTGTGCAGGACCGTGATCGGCGACAAGGTAAGCCGAAGTTGGCCTGCTTCCTCCATCAAGCCCCAGACCATGAGTTGACGCGCCACGTAAGGGGTGACGGACACTTTGACGGGGCGGGGTGACTCCTTGCCGTTGAAGGAATCGAGCACCAGGTAGTTTTCGCCCGAATCCATCCGATTGTAACGGTGGCTGTAATGGGCCGTACCTCCATAGCCCGAGGCGGCGAGGCTGATGGTGTTGGGGAAGTGCGTGCGTGCCCGGATCGTAGGGACGGTCGGCGTCGACCAATCGAGTTCCTTGTACAGGCGGTGGTAATTGCGCAGGGCATCCCACGTCGGACCGCGTGCCAGCCCGCCCGGAACCGCGAAGGTGTAGAGCGTCGAGAGGGAGTGATTCGCCCCGCCGTAAGGAACGTTGACCTTTAAGTCCCCGTAAGCGGCCCGTTGGGTCGTGTCGTCGGGATGGAAGAGGTACGTCACCCCAGCGAGATTGCCGCCTGCCGAATCCATGGGCGGAGGTCCTGCCGAAAATTCACTAGCCAGCCATTCGGCCTCGGTCATTTCGAAGGCGAGGGAGAGGTCGATCTTGAGACCGCCGAAACGCGAGTCGCTATTGACGCCTCGCGACCAGAAGGTCGTCTCGGTGTAGAGGTGCTTGGCTACCGAGGGCGGCGTCGTTTCCAGTAAGCCGGTACCCGTGGCAAGGGTGAGCAAGGGTAACTCCTGCATGGAGCGGACGCGCGGGTCGATCCCGCCGACGGGCATGGTCTCAAGTCCCTTGAGGATCTCGACCCCCGCGCGCGCGGTGCCGCGGAGCGCTTCTTGTTTCATCTGATCGGTCGCTGTGCCGGTCGGAGGGGTGAGTCGTGGGTCGGTTAGGTTGAGGCGGGCTTTAACGCCCTCGTCGCCGATCCAATACGCGTAAGTGCCCGCGACGCCAGGGTCGGGCAGGGGGATTCGAGGGAGGCTGATGCGTCCATCTGGTTTCCCGAAACTGGTGGCCGAGGGCAGCTCACCCGCGGAGGCGCTGGCATCGCCGACCAAGGTGATGAGGTTCACCGGCGGCGGCAGGTAGCTCGCATCCCAAGGGAGCTGACCATCGGCCGGGTAGCTCAAGGCACCTGAGAGGGAAATCGATTGCGCCCCAGCCGGCCGATCATGGCGACCGCTGACGAGCCACGCCGGAGGTTGCGCCGGCTTATCCGTCCGCCAGACGCCCGTCCAAAGGGGGTTCTTGATCGTGGTCCAGTTCCAGCCAGGCTGCATGGTGTTAGCCGTGATATCGGCCCGGGCAGTGGTTCGGCGATCTGGTCCAGCTTCCTGTTGCAGGTGGGCCAAGGCGAGACGAAGCGAGACCATCGCTTGCATCCGCGCTTGCGCCTTGTTGACCGCGAGCGTGGCCAAGCGTGACTCGATGTTGAGGAAGGAAACGAGCGTGATGACGATTAGCAACAACATGGCCATGATCGTCAGAGCCAAGACCAGGGTGAAGCCTTGTCGGTTACTCCGAGCCGCAAGGCTCGAAGGGGGTGTGGACCGTGAGGGGGGCAAGGGGAAGCCCCCAGTCTGGACTTTCAGGATGCTGATACAATGCAGGATAACCCCTAGAACTCCTGATACGACCACATAGCATCAATTAGTCGATACCGTCCTAAGTCCTCCCAAGGCTATTTTATTGTTTTCGGGGGCTTGATGGCGGCGTCATGCGTAGAACCACCGGTACCGGCCCCTGGCGGCTCTTCGATGGGCTGAAGGCGAACGAGTCCGCTGCCTTTTTCTCCCGGCAGGATGAAGAGTAAGGTGCGTCGATCGCCGGCGTAGAAAAAGTGCAGGTGGTAGGCTAGGCGACGCTCGTGGTCTTCCTCGGAGTACAGGTTACCGTCGAAATAACGACCGCTGGGGAGGTTGGGGCGGATGATGCCGGAGCCCTTGGCGGGGAAGGCGGTGACACGCGAGCCGGTCTCGAGGGATACGGGGTAGTCGCACAGGTTCATAAACCGAAGGGAGCCGACCGGGAATTGGCGGTCATCGTCGGGCATCGCGAGGATGCCATTGCGCCCTGGCTCAGGCTGCACGAGCAGGATTAGCTTGAGCGGGCCACTGTTGAGCGGCAGGTCGAGCCAAGCGACGGTCGGGCCAGGCGCGACCAGCACGTTCTGGGCGTCGGGCTCTGGGACCGGCGGCGCGGGCTGGTCGGTCGGCGTGGCGTTACGGATCAAGCGCAGCCTAGGTTCGCCGCGGTAGCGAAGCCGGGGGCCGAAAAAATCGGCGGAGACGAGGAGCGGCGTCGCTTTGCGTCCATCCCAGAGCGCCAAGTCCGTGAGATCGCCCGCCAGGGAGATCACTTGAATCGTCGCTTCCGCAATCGGTCGGGTCTGCTCTGCCGCGGCGAAGGCCCACCCAGGGAGGAGCAGGAGTAGAAGCTTAGCCTTCATGGGGTTTGAGCCAGCGGAGGGAGATGACCTTGAAACGTCGGCCGAAGAGCTGGTTGGTAAAGCGCAGGTCTTTGAACGCCGTCTCGGCTTGGTCGAGGTCGTTGACAAACGAAGGGAGGCGTTGGACGACCGCTTCCAGTAGGCAGGCCCCGGGGTTGCCGTCGAAGCCCACCGCTTCACCGTAGGCCCGGATGGTGAAGGTGTCCGACCGCGTGGCGAGGGAGGCGCCAAGCGATTGGAGTAGGTCGACTTGCAGCAGGTTGCCGGGCAAGCCCATCGCGACGTGGGTACGGTTGGCGCCGCCTTGCTCCATGGCCTCGACGTTGGCGGCGTAGGGGAAACTCGCGAGTCCCGTCGGGCGCGGCCAGTTGCTCGCGTTCATCATGCCCACGCTGTAGCGGTTGGTAAGTCGGTCCGTCAGGCCGGCGATGGCCGGACCCCCGACGGGCGGGTTGTCCGCCCGGAAAATGGCCGCCTGGAGCGCGCCGCAACGAGTCGCCCACGCATTCGTAGACCCTGGGGTCAGGAACCGATTAATGAACTCGGCGAGGCTGAGGTAGGGGGTGGCCGCCTTCGTCAAGCCGCGGAACAGGCGCGTCGTCGGTGCGTTGGTGCTGTCGCGTTCGGTGCGCGTGGTGAGCAGGAAGCGGGCTTTGTTTTCCTTGACGATGGCGGCGGCGAGCAGACGGATTTGCGCATCCGTCAGGTTTACGAAGCCCGTCCAGTTGGACTTGGTCACCTCATTGTAGGCGCCGGTCGCGATGGGCTCGGAGGCAGTCGGCGTCGCCCGCGGGAAACGGGCGTTGCCATCGGTCGTCGGGGAGGTCGCCGCTAACTTCGCGATGGCGATTTTCTTGGCCGAACCGAGGAATACGGCCCAAGCCTCGACGGAGGTGGAGTTGACGTTGAAGGCACCGTCGTTGAGCAAGGCCGAGGCGCTGCGACGGTAGTCCCCTAAGGCGCTCCGCGAGGCCGGGGCCTCGCCGACTAGCCGCATGCGGGGGTTCTCCAGTTTGCCCGCGCCGCCCAGAAACTCGTCGAGGACCGTGCCCAACGGTTTGGCTTCGAGATAGGGGTTGGATACCTCGGTGCTATCTGGGTTCGAGGGGGCAGGTTGGCTTGGCGTCGCGGCCGTGCTCATCTTGGGGGCGGCTCCGGAAAGGAAATAACCGTCCCAAAGAGCCGCGTTCAGTAGGTAGGGTGCGTCGTATTCCGTCCAGTTAGTGGCGGTTGAGTAGGTCTTGGTCGGGTCCACCTGCGGGTTGGCGAAACTGTTACCGATCCCGAAGAGCGGCTGCTGGTCCCGTACATTGAAGTTGGCGTGGGTGTATTGCCCGAGGGAGGTTGGAGGGACGAGCGGTACCTCGGTGTGGATGGAGGTGACGTTGCCGTCGACTTGGTTGCTGAGCCCGCCGTAGGTAAGCGGCTGTGCCCCGCCGGGGGATTGGAGGAGGCTGAGCCACGCGTTCATACCACCCGTCGGTCGGGTGACCCGCATCCGGTAACTCGGGGAGCCCCCGCCGTAGCCCGAGCCTTCGGCGGTAGAAGCCCGACCAGCCCCGTCGGCGTGGGCAACGGCAGCCATCGGGTTCGAATGGCTGAACAAGGGGAAGGTGCCCGCCGCGGACGGGGCGGTGCCGCTGGTCGTGACGGTGTTCTCGCGGGCGGTCTTGGCCGAGAGCTCCAAGGCGGCAATGATAATCCCCGGCTGGTAGACGCCGGGTGCCGGGGATTTCTCGGGTGTCTGGGCGACAAGGTCGCCAATGTTTAGCGGCCCGGGTGAGCCAACGGTACTGTCGATGCCACGGTAGACGATTTCAGCATGCTCGCTGGATTTATTGTAAAGGTCGAAGGCGGGGTAGAGGTTGGTGCCGGTGCCGATCGTGCTTGCGGCGGGGAAGGGGAGCTGGTCGCCCGGCCAGCAATTCAAGGAATAGCGCACACTGAACTTGCCATTGGGGATCACTTCGAAGGTGAAGGCGTCGGACGGCGGGTAGCCGAGGGCCGGCGGGTAGTAGACGGGGTTGAAGTAATACCAGCGAAAGTCCGGCCAGAGGTCGCTCCAATCCACATCCTCGTCCGCGAAGCCCCCTTGGTAGTTGAAGCTGTTGTTGAGTTTGACGACACGAGACCAGCGCGAGCGTGCGCCGGTGCTCGGCGTGTACACCTTGTACTCGCCAGGCTGTAGCGTCAGCTGGTCGACGTAGACTCGGAAGAGGTCGCTATCATTGACCGCGTTGCCGTCGGCGAAACGGTAGTAGTCGCCGAGGTTTTTGGTGTAGGTGAAAGTGACAGGGGTCCGCTGAATTTCGTCGTAGATGTTGCGTTTGGGGTAGACATAGGTCTTCCGGGTGACGCGGAACATCCATTGATCCCAATCGCTGAAGGTCAGCGCCAAAGCGGAATGGCCGCCGGTGGGGTTGATGGTCAGTGCCACGTTGTACGGGTTGTGCAGGACGAAGATCGGGGTGAGATTTAGGTAGACCCAGGTCACCCCGGTCGAGGAGTCCTTGATCAGGTTGAAAACCAGAAAGACGCGGTTAAGGTAAGGAGCGACGGCGCAGTTGAAGGGGCGAGGAATCGGTGCGGAGCTTAATTGCCAGTTGCTCTCTTTGATGGTCCCCGTGTCGCTGACGTTCGGGTTGAGCGTCACGCGGTCGCCGGCGTAGATCGACGAGTACAGGTAATTGCGCTGCTTGACCGTCGCGGTATTGCCGGTGTCGGTCTCCGGGTGGATGTTGCCGGCGTTGGGGAAGTAGGTCCGTGCGTTGAGGGTCGGCACCCCGCCCACCCAGCCTACCTGTTTATAGAGGCGATGGTAGTCGCGTAGGGCCCACCACGTCGGCCCGCGAAGGTTACCCTCCGGCGTGGCTCGATTGAAGATGGGGGAGACCCGGATGATGCGACCATTGATCGGTGCCAGCATCTTCAGGCTCAGCGTGCCGTTCTCCGTCGCGGTCGCCGGTAGGTCGACCCCGCCGCCGAACTCGGTCTTCGTGAACTCCGCATCCGATAACTCGAACGCCAGGGAAAGGTCGCGCCGCAGGCCGCCGTTGGCGGCATCGGCGAGCACGCCGGCCGCCGTGGTGGTCACGTCGTGGTAGAGGCGGAGGGTCGCGTTTGGGTCGGCGCTGAAGCCGCTCAGGAGGCCGAGCTCGCGCGGGCTGGAGAGCGCGGCGGCTGGGAATTCGTCGGTCAGGGCTTCCGCTCCCTTGAGCAAGCGCACGCCCGGGGTCGCCGTGCTGCGGAGGGCGCTGCGGGCGAGGTTATCCGTGGAGGGAAGGCCGGCCCGAGGCTCCTCGAGGTTGATCCGGGCTTTGACGCCCTCGTCTCCGATCCAATACGCGTAGGTTCCCAACCGGCGATCGTCCCCGTTGGCTGCTCTCTCGGTGAGGTTGAGCTTAGGTAGGACGACCAAGCCGCTCGGCTTTCCTCCCGTCGGGTCCGTGAGCGCGTTCACCTCGACGTCGGTCGCGCTCGCCGGGCCAACGAGGCGGACGAAGCCAAGCTCGTTCCAGCGGCTAGCGTAATCCGTCTCCCACGGAAGCCAGTAGTTCGACGGGTAGGCGGCGCTCGGGGATAAGGTGTCGATGCCAGCGAGGGAGTTGGACTGCGTCCAAGGGTTATCTGGGTCGTTACCCGAGACTAGCCAGCTCGGGGCTTGGTTCGGTCGGTCCGTCCGCCAGACTCCGGTCCACATGGGGTTGCGCACATTGGCAGGAGTCGCATCGGGCTGGGCGAGGTCGGCGCGGGCGGTCGCCCTCCGGTCAGGCCCCGCTTCTTGTTGGAGGTGCCCGAGCGCCAAGCGCATGGACACCAACCCGTTGAGCCGGGATCGTAAGGCAAGTTGCTGCTGGATGGCGAGGTGGCTCTCCACGGAAAGGAAGCCCGCGATGACGATGATGGTCATCACCATCATACCCATGATGACCAGCGCCAGGATGAGCCCGAAGCCGGAGCGACGCCCATGGACACCGGGGGCTGGCGAGTGTGCGGACACGGGGCCATTTTAGGATGCGGGCGGTGGAAGTCGCAACCCCCTTTGCGGGGATATCTAGCCGTTTTAATCGTGCCTGCCGTCCGTCCGCCCTTCATCGTGAGGTCGTGTCGCCCCCTGAAATCACTTGGAAGTTCTGGCTCCGGCTGGGGTGCACCTCCTTTGGCGGCCCTGGTCCGCAGATCGCGGAGCTGGAACGCCGTTGCGTGGAGCCGGCCGGTTGGTTGAGCCGCGAGCAGTTCCTGCGGGCACTGGGCCTTTGTATGTTCCTGCCCGGGCCGGAAGCGCAGCAACTGGTGGCTTGGATCGCCTGGCGCACAGCGGGTTGGCGCACGTCGGTGCTCGCCTCCCTGTTTTTCATCCTCCCGGGGTTGCTGGGCTGCGGCTTGCTCGCTGGTGCCTATGTTGCTTGGGGTGATCTTGCTTTGGTGGAGGGAGCCTTGCTCGGGGCCCGTGCCGCCATTATTGGCATCGTCCTCGTGGCCGCCGCCCGACTCCTCATGACGGCGGCCACGGACGTGCCACGTCGATGGACGGCAGGACTCGCCTTGGTCGGTCTGCTCGCCGGGGTGCCTTTCCTCCTGCTCGCCTTGTTGGCTGGTCTGTATGGTTGGTATGTGCGGCCGGCCGACGAGGCCGAACTCCCGCCCATCTCCGATCGCCTCAAGGTCGCCACGCGTTTGGCCGGGCTACGACTGTTACCCATCGTCGGGCTCTTCTTCTTGCTGTGGGCTTGTTTCGGTCATGCCCATGGCGTGGTTCGGTTGGCGGAAGTTTCGTTGCTCGCGGTCATGCTTTCGTTCGGTGGGGCTTACGCCGCGCTCGGCTATTGGCGGCTGCGCGCCGAGGCCCACGGGTGGCTGAGCGATGCGAAATTTGGTAATGCCCTGATTGTCGGGGAGGCCACGCCTGGGCCGCTGCTGCTTGCTGGTAGTTTCGTGGGAGCGGTCGCCGGATGGCATGGCCAGCTTGGGGTGGCCCCGGGTTGGCTGGGTGGGGTTGTCGGGCTCCTCCTTCCGGCGCTCTTCACGTTCGTCCCTTCGACGGTGTTGGTGCTCTCTTTTGCCGAGGTGGCGGAGGAGGGGGTTGGCGATCGTCAACTGCATGATGCCATCGGGATGGTCGCTGCCGTCGCCGCCGGAGGGGTGCTTTCGCTCGGGTTGGGCTTGGCGATGCGGATGGATAACTTTGTACTGGGAGTGCCGCTGGCCGTCTTGGCGGGTTGGGCTGCCTTTGGTCGAAAGCTCGGTGCCCCAGCCCTGATCGGTTTGGGTGCCTTGGCGGGGTTTTTCTTCGTCCGGTGAGGCGGGCTTGCTTTTGTTCCGAGATGGGTTAAGAATGTGTGCACCATGAAAAACACCCTAAAGGCCCTCTCCCTCCTCCTCGTTTGCACCCTCCTTGCGGTCGCCGCCGACACCAAGGTCGACACCACCAAGTTCAAGGATGGCGGCTGCTGCCAGAAGGCTGACAAGAAGGGCGAGAAGTGCGCCCACCCTTGCTGCGTCAAGGCGGCCAAGGACGGCAAGGTCTGCGAGAAGTGCAACCCCGTCGAGAAGGCCGAACCGGCCAAGAAGTAACCGCTTCCCCCAGCAGGCAAAGGCCGACCGCTTGGTCGGCCTTTTTGTTAGGCGCGTTGACCGGACAATGCCTTGACCGCCCGCTTCCGATCCATCTCGGAGAAGCGAACGAGCGCGGCAAAATCCTCGAAGCTCGTGCCGCGTAGGCGCGGGGCGAGGACTTCGGTGACGAGTTGGGCCGTCGCCTGAGCGTCCGCCAGCGCCGCGTGGGCCTTGGGCCGTATCAGGCCGAATTTTCGCGTGAGTAGGCCCATGCCGTGGAATTTCAGCTCGGGCAAGGCCCGGCGTGCAAGCTTGACGGTGCAGAAGCCCCGCGCGTGCTCCGTCCCAACCCGCAGCCGCGACCACTCCGGCAGCAGGCAGCGGTCCAGGTCGTAGCTGAGGTTGTGCGCGCAGATCGGGCGGTCGCCGAGGAAGTCGCGGAAAGCACCATGGACTTCGCGGGGCGGGGCACCGTGACGACGGAGGAAGGCGCGGTCGTAGCCATGGATGGCCTCAGCCTCGGGCGGAATCTCGATGTCATGATCAAGGAAAGCTTGGTAGGTCTCGCCCATAGGTTCCCAGCCGCGCATCCGGACGGCGGCGACCTCCACCACATGGATAGGCGCAAAAAGCCCGGTGGTCTCGGTGTCGATCAAAGTCCACTCGGTCGGGCGACGCATGCGTAGGGAAGGGGTGGCCGAGGGGTTGGGGAGGGTCAAGCACGGGCGGACTTGCGCTCCCGCGGGGCGGCCCTAGTTGTTGGGCATGTTCCGTCGTAACCCCGCCATCACGTCCCTGCTCCTGTTGGCCGCCACGTTCGGGCTGTACTTCTGGTCCAAGCCCTCGACTGCCGCCCCGGCTCCCGCCCCGACCGCGGCTCCGGTCGCCGCTCCCGCCTATGGGTCGTGCGCGCCTTCTGCGGATGGGATCGGCCGGACTTGGATGGGTCGCGAAATCGCCCAGGTCATGGGCCATCCCGGTATTGGCTGGCTGGAGCGCGACAATCGCGAGAAGGAGGAAGCCCCCTCGAAGGCGATCGCCTTGTTGGAACTGGCGCCGGATGCCGTGATCGCCGACATCGGTGCCGGCTCCGGTTATTACTCTTTCCGGATCGCGCCGAAGATTCCGCAAGGCCGGGTGGTGGCGGTCGACATTCAGCCCGAGATGCTGGACTTCCTCAAGAAGGAGTCGGCACGCTTGGGCATTACCAACGTCCAGCCGCACCTCGGCGCCATCGATGGGGTGAAACTGCCGCCCGCTACCCTCGACGCGGCCCTGATGGTTGATGCCTACCATGAGTTCGACCACCCGGTCGAGATGCTCGCGTCCTTGCGCACGGCCTTGAAACCCAAGGGTCGGATCTACGTCCTCGAGTATCGGGAGGAGGACACGAAGGTCCCGATCAAGCCACACCACAAGATGTCCGAGGCACAGGCTCGCAAGGAGTTCGAGGCGGCCGGTTTCCGTTTTGTCGTCAACAAGCCCGGGCTGCCTTGGCAGCACCTGCTCATCTTCGAGAACCCTTGAGCGTGTCGCCCGTCCTCCGTTTGCTGCCTTTGCTGGCCTGGGCGCTGGTCGTCCGTGCCGCCGACTCGGTCGTGCTCGTCTCGGCGGCCACCCGCTATGATGAAGGCTGGGCCAAGGTCGTGGCGGCGCTCGAGTCCGCCCACGAAGCCAAGGTCCTGGTCTTCCGCGCCTCCCCCTCCGAGTTGCAGGATGAATTGCGCCGTCATCAGCCGCGTTTTGTGACTTGGGTGGCCCGTCCCGGGGAGTTGGGACCCAAGGCGGCCGTGGTCATGCATCGGTTGGCTCGCGAGAACGACGCCGACCCCTACGAGGATTTCCAGTGGGGCGTGGTCACGGGGCTGAACGCCGAGCATGCCCTGCGGCTTGCCATGCCCGGTAAGCCCTTGGTTATCCGCACGGTGGGCGCCGGCACCTCCTTCGCCATGGAGTGCGCCGAGCAGGGCTATTGGTTCTCGGAGTTCAAGGCCGGCGAAGCTTGGGAGAAGCCTGCCGGTGGCGTGCCCCGGGAAGTCACGGGCCAGAAAGATTCCACGGCGGCGATCGTCGCCCGACTCAACGCGGGGCACACCGACCTCTTCATCACCTCCGGCCATGCCACCGAACACGACTGGCAACCCGGCTACCGCTATCGCAACGGCACCTTTGGGCATCAGGACGGCGTGATCCTCGGTAAGGCCCTCGATGGGGGCGTGCATCGGCTGGCTTCAGCGAACCCCAAGGTCTACCTGCCAATCGGCAATTGCCTGATGGGTAACGTTCCCGGGGGCGACTGCATGGCCCTCTCCTGGATGGCCTCGGGTGGCGTCCGACAGATGGTCGGCTATGTGCAGCCGACCTGGTTCGGTTACGCTGGCTGGGGGGTCCTCGATTATTTCGTGGAGCAGCCTGGCCGCTTCAATCTCAGCCAAGCCTGGTTGGCCAACCATCAGGCATTGCTTTGGCGCCTCCAAGAGGTCGCGGCCGGCCGCGTCCCCGCTACCGACCGGCGTGGGCTCGAATTCGACCGCGACATGACCATCTTCTATGGCGACCCCCACTGGGATGCTCGTCTGGCGCCGGGACCCCTTCGCTGGACGGAGACCCTGACCGCTTTGGCCTCGGGGGAGGTCGAGTGGACCATCGTACCGGGTGCGGGTCAGCGGACCTTTGCCCCGGTTGACACCAATGGCTCCCAGCGAGGCGGCCGACCCCTTGTCGCCTTCCTGCCGCGCCACGCCGCCGGCTGGGAGATCCTCGGGGGTGAGACCCAGGCGGTCGCCGCGGACGACTTCGTCCTCCTGCCTAATCCTGGCCCCGACGTCCCGGTCCCTCCGCGGGTCGTCGTGCGTCTGCGGAAGCGCTGATCAGGCGCCGACGTTCTTCTTGATGTCCTTGAGCAGTTGGAACTCCGGCTTGGCGGTGTAATACTTGTCGAGCGGGTAGCAGCCGGAGATGAGGCCGTTGCGTGGGGCGGTCGTGCAGTCGCTAAAGGTGCGGCAGATGAATTTCGTCTCCATCGCGCCGTTCTTGGCGGCGTCGGCGAGCATGGCCGGGTAGCTGAGCACGGCACGGCCCACGCCGATGGCGTCGCTGCCGCCGGTGCGCAGGATGTGTTGAGCGAGGTGCGGGAGGTATTCTTGGACGTAGCTAAGGCCAGAGCTGACCACGATCATGCCCGCGGGGGCCTGTGCACGGACGTCGCGGACGACGCGGACCTGGCGGGCGACGTCGATGAGCGGGTCGTGGGCCGGCTGGTAGCCGTCGCTGGGTGGGTAGGCCGCCGGACGCTGGATGTGGGGGTTGTAGTAGGGGGAGCCCGCCGTGGTGTTGAGGATTTTGACGCCCAGGTCGCCCAGGAGCTTCACGAACGCAAAGGTCTCGGTGAGGTCGATCTCGGTGGGGTTTGCCGGGTTCACGCCGAACGCGTAGCGGTAGGGCAGGCAGGCGGAAAAGTCCTCGGGGATACCGGGGCCGAGCTTGCCCGGTAAGCTCCGGGCGGGGTCCGGCCGGAAGGGCACCATGTCGAACAGGCTCAGGCGCACGCCGATGTCGATCGCGTTGCCGTCGGCGCGGATCCCGGCGATGATGTCGCGCAGGATGCGCGTGCGGTTCTCGAAGGAGCCGCCGAACTTGCCCGGGCGGGTGTGGGCGCTCAAGAATTCATGCAGGAGGTAGCCGTGGCAGTGCTTGATGTCCACGAAGTCGGCTCCGCAGTCGCGGGCCACGCGGGCGGCGCGCACGTAGCAACGAATCAGCTCCTCGACCTCGGCGTCGGTCAAGACCTGGTCGTCGGACGTCACGTTGAACTTTTTATCGAGGAGCGGGTGACGGTAGGCCACGCGGGATTCCCAGCGCTTCTTGTCATGCGGGCGGCAGAAACGGCCCGAGTGCGTGAGCTGGAAGCCGATGACCAGGTCGTCGACCGAACCCCAGCATCTCAGGTGCTCAGCCTGGAGGAGCTGGACGAGTTCGGAGATGCCGGCTTGGTTCTCCTGGTTGATGATCAACTGGTTCATGTTCGCCCGTCCGTCGGCCCGCACGGCCATGGCCTCCGCGCCGCAGATCAGCTTGGCGCCGCTCGCGCCAAAGCGCTGCCAGCGCCGTTTCATCTCGGGTGACGTACCGCCCGTCGGCGTGCCGTCCCAGCCTTCCATCGGATGGATGGCGATGCGGTTGCCGATGCGCTTACCGTTGATTAGCGCGCGTTCGACTGGGTGGGAGAGCGGGTTGCCCTTGCCGGCTTCAATGGTGTCCTCGATGGGCAGGTCGATACCGAGCGTGGCGCAGTGGGCACGGAAATCCGCGACCGTCTTGAGCGACGCGACCCGGGTGAGTTTAAAGGGAGTCATCGAAGGGCGTGGATTAGAGACCCGGGATGTCCAGACGCTTAGCCACGCGACGGGGGCGGAGTAACGCTTCGCGCATGCGGGCGCCCTCGTCCGCCCCGCGCAGATCGGTGCAAGCCGGGTGGGCTTCGGGGGCGGCGAGGATGCCGAGCTCGTGGAGGAGATGGGCGGTGCTGTGCTTATAGGCGGCCGCACTGTGCTGCCCATTCAGACGGAAGACTTGGTCCTCCAGCGATTGGAAGCATTCGAAGACCTTGTAGACGCGCGTGTCGAAGCGACCGGTGCCGGTCGGAAACTTTTTGCCAGGCACACCGTCCTCGAGCCACATGTCCTTCGCCGCGCAGATTAACGGGGCCGCGCTGCTCGACGCCCCGATCAGCAAGGGCAGGCCGGTCTTGATGGCGGTGGCGATGCCGTAGTCGTCGCCGCTGTGCGGGGAGAAATCCAGTTTGAGGTCTTTGCACATCGCCGCCCAGTAGAGGAAGTGCGGTTCATCGAGTGTGCTAATCTTGCCCCCGACAAACTTCGGGTGAATGGCCAGCTGATGGAGGAGCCAAGGTTCGTAGGGCGTTGCCCAAGGGACGAAGGAAGGCTCGAGCGCGTGCACGATGCCGGGGCGGATGAGCCACTCGGCAATCTGGTAGTAACCGTCGCGCCGGCGTGCCGGGTCCAAGGAGTTAAGCACTTGGGAGGTCATGATCATGACCTCGCAGTTTTCGTGTGCTTGGACGATATCAATGAGGGCGCGGTAACGTTCCGCTTTGAAGTCAGTACCTTGGCCGGCGCCACGGGCGGTTACCCCCGCGATAAACTTGCGACCTGGGAACTCAGCGCGGAAGCGGCGCAGCACTTCGGCGTACAGCGTGTCATCGAGGTCGAAGAGATACCCGGTATCAGCGTTGAGTACGGGGACCAGTTCTACGCCGTAGTGTTCGGCGGCGGCGTATTGCCAGCGGAGGGCGGCGGCGAAGCCATCCCAGTCAGGTTGCTTATCCTTAAAGGGCAGGAGGGCGGCGGCGCAGAGTCGGGCCTTCGTGCGATGGTCGACGAGCGCTTCCTCGGCCGTCCAAGCCCATTTCGTCGCCGACCACGGGGTGGTCGGGGTGAGGTCTTCGGGGTGGGAGATGAGCGGCTTCATGCAGGGACGGGCGGCCAAGGTAGTGGCATTTGGGTGCGAATGAAAACCTTAGTTTCCACGCGGGCCCCCGCAATCGCCCCTTGAAGGCGCCATGAAATATCGCCAGTTATGAACGCACCCCATGAGTGCCGACCCCCTCGCCGACACCCGCTCGCAGGCCATCAATCGCGGCATGCAGATGACCCTGCTGGCCGGTTTCCTAGGCTGGATGATGGACGGATACGAGCAGGCGCTCTTCCCGACGCTCGCCGGTCCCGCCTTGAAGAGCATGGTGCCCGCCGCGATCGCGGCGGAGGGTGCGGCGGCGATCAAAGGGTGGGTGGGCGATTGGATGGCAACTATCACCTGTGCTTTCCTGGTCGGGGCCGCCCTCGGGGGCGCCGCTTTCGGTTGGTTGGGGGACCGTGTGGGCCGCGTGAAGGCGATGTCGTTTAGCATCTTGTTCTACTCGATTTTCAGCGGCGTCTGTTATTTTGCGACCGACCCGCTTCATCTCGCGGGGGCGCGCTTTCTCTCGGCGCTCGGCATGGGGGGGGAGTGGGCCCTCGGGGTCGCCCTCGTTATGGAAGCTTGGCCGGAACGACATCGGTCGAAGATGGCGGCTGCGATCGGGATGGCCGCCAACCTTGGGATGGTCCTCGTCGGTTGCATGGCGATGGCCTATCCCGCCGACGCGGGTTCGTGGCGCACGCACTTCCTGATTGGTGCGTCTCCGGCCATCCTGACGTTACTGATTCGGTTCTTCGTTCCGGAGTCCGAGAAGTGGGAACGCTCCGTGGCCAAGCAGGCCGCCTCGCTGGCGCCCGTCCGTTCCAAAATCGTCGAAGTCTTCGGGGCGGAGCTGCGCCGGTCGACCATCGTCGGCATCTTGATGGCTGCGATTGTCTTTGTCGGTACCTGGGGGGCGGTCCAATGGGTCCCGCTCTGGGTCGGCGACCTGGCCGGACCCGATAACCCGCGGGCCAAGGCCCTGGCGATGGTCCTCATCTCCGTTGGCGCCTGCGTGAGCACGGTGATCGCCCCGTTGTTCCTAGCGCGTTTTCCCCGGCGCCGCGGTTACCAGCTGCTTTGTTGGTGCGCGGTCATCGCGTCGGCCTGGCTCTACCGGACGCCGGCTGATTGGTCGGGGCCGATGCTCTTGGGGATTTTTCCATGGCTCATGGCCATCAAGGTTTTCACCTTGGGCTTGGCCGCGACGGCCTTTTTCGGTTTCTTCCCGCTTTACCTGCCGGAGCTTTTCCCGACCCACGTTCGCGCGACTGGGCAGGGTATCTGCTACAACACGGGTCGCTTGGTCGCCGTGCCCTTTGTCCTGCTCAGTGGTAAGCTGGTCACCTCGCTCGGTGGTTACCAACAGGCCGCTGCCGCGATCACCTTGATTTACGTCGCCGGACTGGTCGTCGGACAATTCGCCAAGGAGACCAGCGGGCAGGCCCTGCCGGATTGAGATGGCTAACGCTCACGACGTCCAGATTCGCGCGGTCAGCTGGTACGCTTTGCCGGTAAGCACGCGCGTGCCCCTGAAGTTCGGGCATGACACGCTGACCGAGGTCGTCTGTGCGCGGGTGCGGCTGACCGTCGCACGCGCCGATGGCCAGCGTGGTGAAGGGTGGGGCGAGACCCCGTTGAGCGTCCAGTGGGTCTGGCCTTCGTCGTTATCCTACGCGGTGCGCCTCCGGGCCCTGCAGGATTTCTGCGACCTCCTGACCGAGGCCTACGCGCAGTTTCCGGCGCAGGGGCATGCCATGGAGATCGGGCACGATTTCCTGGAGGCTGCCTTGCCTCGCCTGCTCGCCGCGTTCAATGAGTCGTTGCCGGCGGGCGTACGTATCCCGAAACTCGCCGCGCTGGTCTGCGCCTCGGCCTTCGATCTCGCCTTGCACGACGCCTATGGCGTGGCCAACGAGGTACCGACGTACCTAACCTATGAGCGGCCGTGGATGAACCATGACTTATCGGCCTACCTGACTCCCGCCGCGGATGCCCCGGCGGCTTGCTTCCAGGGCAAGTACCCGGCTGATTTCTTCCGCCAGCCCGCCGAGACCAACCTCCTGGCCTGGCACCTCGTGGGTGGCCTCGATTTCCTGACGGTGGCCGAGGCCGGCGCCGCGCGGTTGACGGACGGTCACCCGACCTCCCTGGATGAATGGGTCGAACGCGACGGCCTCAAAGCGCTGAAGGTGAAGCTCCGCGGCAATGACGCGGCTTGGGATTTCGACCGGCTCCAGGCGGTCGCCGCGGTCGGCCTGCCGCGCGGCGTCGAGCTTTTCACCGCTGACTTCAATTGCACCGTGACGGATCCGGCCTACGTGAACGCGGTCCTCGATCGGGTGAAGGCCGCGCTCCCGGAACTTTGGTCCCGCCTGAGTTACGTTGAGCAGCCCTTCCCCTATGAGCTCGAGGAGCATCCGATCGACGTCCGCTCCGTGAGCGCCCGCTGTCCATTGTTCCTCGACGAAAGTGCCCATGACTGGCGCCTCGTGCGGCGGGGCCGCGAACTGGGCTGGACCGGCGTGGCATTGAAGACCTGCAAGACGCAGACGGGAGCCTTGCTCAGTCTGTGCTGGGCCCGGGCGCACGGCATGCAGCTGATGGTGCAGGACCTCACCAACCCGATGCTCGCGCAGTTGACGCACCTCCTGCTCGCCGCGCATACCCCGACCCTCGCCGGCGTGGAGACCAATGGGATGCAGTTCTACCCGGCCGCCTCTGCCCCCGAGGCCATGGTCCATCCCGACGCCTACCGCCGCCGCCATGGGCGAGTCGGCTGCGCCAGCCTGCGCGGGCCGGGTTTCGGCTATCGTCTGGCGGAAATCGACCGTCCTTTGCCTCTTCCGCGGGCGGCGGCCCCGGGCTGAGCCAATCCGGCTTGCCCGCCTAGGTTCCTCGCCCCATCCCTTAGGCTTCCCCATGATCACCCGATTGCTCCTCCTGGCCGCCTTGGCCGTCCCTGCCTTCGCCGCCGAGGCCCCGCCGCGCAAGATCCTCTTCTTCACCAAGTCCTCCGGCTACGAGCACGAGGTGATTTCCTATAAGAAGGGCATGCCCAGCTTCGCCGAGAAGCAGCTGCTCGAACTCGGTAAGGCGCAAAACTGGACCTTCACGTTCTCCAAGGATGGCTCGAAGTTCTCGCCGGAATACCTCGCCCAGTTTGATACCGTGATGTTCTACACCACGGGCGACCTCTGCTCCGAGGGATCCGACAAGAACCCGCCGATGTCTCTCGCCGGCAAGCAGGCCCTGTTTGATTTCGTGAAGTCCGGTAAGGGCTTCGTCGGGACGCATGCCGCGGCGGACACCTTCCATACGGACAACGAGTCCCTGAAGGGCCCCGAGCGTTTCAATAATCATGGCGACAAGGCTGACGCCTACGTCTGCTTCCTCGGCGCCGAGTTCATCCGCCACGGCAAGCAGCAGGCCGGCGTGAACAAGGTCATCGACCCGACCTTCCCCGGTTTCGAGAAGGTCGGCGCCACCTTCTCCTTCGTGGAGGAGTGGTACACCCTCAAGGACTTCCGTCCGGAGATCCACGTCCTGACTACCTTCAACGATCCCGCGCTCGAGGGCGATGACTACAAGCGCCCGGCGTACCCCAATTGCTGGGCGAAGTTTGAAGGCAAGGGGCGCGTCTTCTACACCGCGATGGGCCATCGCGAGGATGTCTGGACCAACGAGACCTTCCGTCAGATCCTGGTCGGCGGCCTGAAGTGGGCCAACGGCGATGCTAAGGCGCCGGACATGTCGCCCAACCTGCTCAAGGTCGCCCCTGGCGCCATGACCAATCAGCCGTACACCGCCTCGGCGCCCGCCAAGGCCGCCCCGAAAGCCAAGAAGTAGTTCCGCCCGCCGGGCGGGCCGCAAAGCCCGCCTTGCTAATTTTGGGGCGGTTTCAACTGTCACCCCATGAGCGCCACCCCCGCCGAAGCCACTCGGTTCAGCGAGCTTTCCTCGCACCAGAAGAAGTCCGGCTTCGCTGCCTGGCTTGGTTGGTTCTTTGATGGGCTGGATCTGCATCTCTACACGCTGGTCGCGACGGTCTTCGTCGCCGAACTCCTGATGGTCAAGGAGGCGGACCCTGATGTCGCCCTTTATGGTTCTTACATCCAGGCCGCCTTCCTGCTCGGGTGGGCCTTGGGCGGCGCTTTCTTCGGTATCATCGGCGATCGCCTCGGTCGCAGTCGTACGCTCGTCCTGACGATCTTGACCTACGCGCTCTTTACCGGCCTATCGTTCTTCGCTCAGAACTGGTGGCAACTGATGATCTTTCGCTTTCTTGCCGCGCTCGGCATCGGCGGCGAATGGGCCGTGGGCGCCTCGCTGCTGTCCGAGACATGGCCGAAGCAGTGGCGCCCGTGGATCGCCGCCGTCCTGCAGTGCGCGGTCAACTTCGGCATCCTGGCCGCCATCGTTGCGGTCTATTTCCTGCAGCAGGTCGAAGGTTACGAGCCGCGCTGGGTCTTCCTGATCGGTGTCTTGCCGGCGTTCGTGACGCTCTGGATTCGCAAGGAAGTTCCGGAGACCGCCGAGTGGTCGGCCGAGAAGGGCAAGCAGGCGCCTCCCTCGATGATGGGGCTTTTCGGGCGCGATATCCGGCGCACGACCTTCATCGCCTCCACCATCTGCGCGATTTCCCTGACCGGGCACTGGTGCTTCATGTTCTGGCAACAGGCCTTCATTCGTTCGCATCCCGAAGTCATCGCCCGTTCGCTCGATAAGGCGGAGGTCGTCGCCACCGCGCTGTTCTGCGTTATTTCCGCCTCGGTGGTCGGGAACTTCGCCTCAGGTTGGGCGGCGCAGCGCTTCGGTTATCGCCGTGCTTTGGCCGCCTTCTTCGGCGCATACTTCATCCTGATGGCGGCGACGTTCATCTGCCCTTGGAGTCTCGGCGTGACCTACGCCCTTTACGCCGCCGTGGGTTTCTGTCAGGGCGTCTTCGGTCTCTTCACCATGGCCTTGCCGCCGCTCTTCCCGACCTTGCTGCGCACGACCGGCGCGGGTTTCAGCTACAACATCGGGCGCGTCTTCGCCGCCGCCGGTACGGTCTTCTTCGGCATCTTCGCCAAGCCCGCGGATTTCAGCGCGGTGTTGCTCTACGCCGCGGTCCTGTTCCTGCCGGCCGCGGTCCTGGCTTGCTGGCTTCCGCAGGCGCCCGAGGACCTGCCGGCGCGGCCCCCCGCGGCGTGATTAGGCGTTGAAACCCGTCGTCTTTCCGTAAACTGGTTGGGGTGCTGCTCAAGAAACGATTGTATCTTTTCCTGAGGATTCAACTCGTGGCCTTCGTCATCGGGGCCAGCTTCATCCTGCGTAACACCGCCAGTCGCGTCATCGAGGAACAGCAACGCGCGGTGAACCTTGGGTATGAACCGCCCTTCGCGTCGGCGATGCAGGAGGCCCTCCGCCGGCTTGGCCACACCTTCCTCACCGATGGCTGGCTCATCCTGCTGCCCCTTTACGGCACCTGCTTGTTCTTCCTGCGAGTGGATCAGCGGATCCGAGGCCTGCGACAGGCCTTTATCAAGTGGAGCGTGTTGTTTTTCCTCATGGAGTTCACGACGGAGTGGACGAAGTATGGCTGGGCGGAAGCCTCCGCGGAATTACCGTTGATGCTGATGCGCTACCTCGCCGGCGGGGCCTTGGCCGCCGCGGTCTGGTGGCTGATCGAGCGGTCGCCGCGGATGCACGAGACGACGAATCGCCCGCACCACTGAGTCAACGCCCGCCGCCGAGCGCGACGATCACCCGATACTCGGCCGGCGCGACCGGGGTCACCGAGAGTCGGTTGCCTGGCCGCAGGATGAGCAGGTTTTTCAGGGCGGCGCACTCGCGCAGGTCGGGCAGGCTTACGAGCCGACGGAAGCCTTGATGGAAGGAGACTTCCACGCAACTCCAGCGGGGTGACTCCCGGGTCGACTTCGCGTCGTGGTAATCGGAGCGCGGGTCGAATTGCGTGGGGTCGTCGAAGGCTTCACGGGTGATCCGGGCGACGCCGACGATGCCCGGCGCGGCGCAGTTGGAGTGGTAGAAGAGCACGAGGTCCCCGACCTTCGCCGCCCGGAGGAAATTGCGCGCCTGGTAATTGCGCACGCCGGTCCAGGGTTCCTTGTCCTTGCGCTCGAGTTCCTGGAAGGAAAACTCGTCGGGTTCGGACTTCATCAGCCAATGGTGCATCCGGTCACCGTGGCGGGTGGGGTGTGCTTTTCAAGACGGGGCTGCGGTCTTGCCCTTTCCGCTGGGCGGCCCCTAATCACCCCGTGCGCCTGTTGGATTCCCACTGTCACCCTGAGTACGCCCTGAAGGCTGGTCGCCTCGCCGCCTGGGTGGCGGAATGCCGGTGCGCCGGCGTCGAAGGGGTCGTGGCCATCGGGACCGACCTCAAGGATTGGTCTGACTACCGCGCGCTCGCGGCCCAGCAGCCCGATTTCTTTCGGCATACCGTCGGGCTCCACCCTTGCCACGTCGAGGAAGGCTGGGAGGAAACCGTCGCGGCGATTTCGCCTTATTTCGCGGATCACACCCCCCCGGCGGCCCTCGGCGAGATCGGGTTGGACTATTTCCGGCTACCGTCCGCGGTCGCCGAGGCCGAGCGGATCAAGGGTTGGCAACAGGCGGCCTTCCGTCGTCAGCTCGCGCTGGCCTACCAGTTTGGCTGTCCGGTCGTCATCCATTCACGCCACGCGTTCGATGATTGCGTCCAGTTGATCGACGCCAGCGGCGTGGATTGGCGCAAGGTCGTGTTTCACTGCTTTGTCGAAGGCCCGGAGCAGGTCCGCCAGGTCAACCAGCGTGGTGGCCGGGCTTCCTTTACCGGCATCATCACTTACGCGAAGTCCGAGGAAATCCGCCAAGCGCTCAAGGCGCAGGGGGTGGCCCGCCTGATGCTGGAGACCGATGCCCCTTACCTCGCCCCGCAGTCCGTGCGGGGGAAGGAGAATACGCCGGCTTACCTGCCGGAAATCTGTGCCCAGGCCGCTGCGCTCCTCGACCTGCCGGCGGACGAGGTGGCGGAGGTCGCGACCCGCAACGCCCGGGAGTTTTTCGGCTTCTGAGGCGGGCATGCAAAGGGCGGACCCTTGCGGGTCCGCCCTGGTCGGTCCGGGGAGTTAGGCTCAGGCCTTGGCCAGCGACTGCTCGAGGTCGGCGAGGATGTCCTCGATGTCCTCGAGGCCCACGGAGAGCCGGACGTAGTCGTCGGTGACACCGGCGCTGTCGCGTTCCGCGGCGCTGAGTTGCGAGTGCGTCGTGGAGGCCGGGTGAATCGCCAGCGAGCGGGCGTCGCCGATATTGGCGACGTGGCTGTGGAGCTGAAGCCCGTCGATGAACTTGCGCCCGCCTTCGAGGCCGGACTTCAGGCCGAAGCCGACGAGGGCGCCGTAGCCATTGGTCAGGTACTTCTTGGCGAGGTCGTGGTACTTCGAGGACTTCAGGCCCGGGTAGTTGGTCCACTTCACCTTGGGGTGCGCTTCGAGGAACTGGGCGACCTTCATGGCGTTGGCGCAATGCCGCTCCATGCGCAGGTGCAGGGTTTCGAGGCCTTGCAGGAGGAGGAAGGCATTGAAGGGCGAGAGGCAGGTGCCGACGTCGCGGAGGAACTGCAGGCGCATCTTCATGATGAACGCGATGTTGGCGCCGCCGGCGGGGGCGAAGGCCTTGAAGGCTTCCCAGTGCGGCAGGCCATGGTAGGACATGTCGGGCTCGGTGAAGCCGGGGAACTTGCCGTTGCCCCAGTCGAAGTTGCCGCCGTCGACGACGATGCCGCCGATGGAGGTGCCGTGGCCGCCGATGTGCTTGGTCGCCGAGTGGACGACGATGTTCGCCCCGTGCTCCAACGGACGGTTGAGGTAGGGCGAGAGGGCGGTGTTATCGATGATCAGCGGGACGCCAACTTCCTTGGCGATCTTACCGACCTCGGCGAAGGGGAAGATGTTGAGGCGGGGGTTGCCCAGGCCTTCGCCGTAGAAGGCCTTCGTGTTCTTCTTCACGGCTTGGCGGAAGTTCTCGGGGTCGTCGCCGTCGACGAAGGAGACCTCGATGCCGAGCTTGGGCAGGGTGTAGTGGAAGAGGTTGTAGGTGCCGCCGTAGAGCTGCGAGACCGAGACGATGTGGTCGCCGGCCCCGGCGAGGTTGAGGATGGCCGCGGTGATGGCCGCCTGCCCGGAAGCATGGGCGAGGGCGCCCGAGCCGCCTTCGAGCGACGCGAGGCGCTGCTCGAGCACATCGGTCGTCGGGTTCATGATGCGGGTGTAGATGTTGCCGAGTTCCTTCAGGCCGAAGAGGTTGGCGGCGTGTTCCGTGTCCCGGAACTGGTAGCTCGTCGTCTGGTAGATCGGGACGGCCCGGGCGCCGGTCGTCGGGTCCGGTTTCTGGCCGGCGTGCAGGGATTGCGTGCCGAGGCCGTGCTTTTTGGGGGTGCTCATGGTGGAGGGGAGAGGCTCTTTATCGCCCGCCGGACCGTCGGTCTCAAGCCGTTTTCGGGACGATGACGCTTCCTTCTCGCCCTCGGGTGGCCTTCTTTCCTATCTAAACCCACCGTATGCCTGTCTTCCTGCACGATACCATGAGTCGCGAGGTGCGTCCCTTGCTGCTCAAGCCCGGCCGCTCCACCTTCGGGATGTATTGCTGTGGCCCGACGGTCTATGGCCCGGCCCACATCGGCAACTTTCGCACCTTCCTGCTGCAGGATGTCCTTCGCCGCACCCTTGAGGTCGACGGGCTTAAGGTGAAGCACGTCCGCAACCTCACCGACGTCGATGATAAGACGATCCGGGGGGCGATGGCGGCTAAGATGCCCCTCTCGGCCTTCACCCAAGGCTGGACCGACAAGTTTCATGCGGATTGCGCCGCCCTCAGCCTGCTCGTCCCGCAGGTCGAGCCCAGTGCCGTCGAGCACATCCCCCAGCAGGTCGCCATGATCAAGTCCCTCGTGGAACGCGGCCATGCTTACGTGGCCAAGGACGGCTCCGTTTACTTCAAGGTCTGCTCCTGCGCCGACTACGGGAAACTCTCCCGCCTCGACCGTAGCCAGTCCCGTACCCAGACGACCAACAGCGCCGGCGAAGCCAACGACGCCGACGAGTATGACCGGGAGTCTGCCGCCGACTTCGCTCTCTGGAAGTCGCATAAGCCCGAGGATGGCGACAACCACTGGCCGAGCCCCTGGGGGGAGGGTCGTCCCGGTTGGCACATCGAGTGCTCGGCGATGTCCTTGCAGCACCTTGGCGTCACCTTCGACCTGCACGGCGGAGGCGTCGACCTCTGCTTCCCGCACCACGAGAACGAGATCGCGCAGACCGAGTGCGCCACCGGCGTGAAGGGGTTTGCCGCCCACTGGTTCCACAGCGCCCACCTCCTCGTCGACGGCGACAAGATGTCGAAGAGCAAGGGCAACCTCTACACCCTCGACGACCTGGTCGCCAAGGGCTTCACGCCGATGGAGGTTCGTTACGCCCTTATCAGCGGACACTACCGCACCTCCCTCAATTTCACCCTCCATGGCGTCGAGAACGCCCGGTCCGCCTTGGGTAAACTTGAGCGCTGGACCGACCGCCTCCTCGAAGTCGCTGGCTTCACCCGGGCGGAGTTCGCCGCCCCCGCCGTGCAGGAGACCCAGACCGCCTGGGGGCGCTTTGCCCCCGCTTGGACCGTCCTGCAGGAGGATTTGAACATCCCTGGGTGCTTGGGGCAGGTCTTCACCGTCGTCGGGGACCAGACCGAGGTCACCCCGGCCCAAGCCCGGCAGGATGTCGTCGGCTTGGCCAAGCTCCTCCAGTCCCTCGGCCTGACCCTCTTCGTGGCCAAGGCCGCCGTGATGGTGCCCCCGGCGGTGGCCGACCTCGGCGCCCGCCGGTGGGCGGCCAAGCAGGCCAAGGACTTTGCCACGGCCGACCAGCTCCGCCAGGAACTGACCGCCCTGGGTTGGGCGATGCTCGACCGTAAGGATGGGTACGACCTGAAGCCGGCCTGAAGTCGCTCAAGAATGTCCATAGACTTCCGCTTGAAGTCGCGGGGCCCGCGGTCAGGCTAAGTCGCCATGTCCTCCGAGAAACCGCCCCGTTCCGTCAGTCCCACCTTTTTCCCCTCGCTCGCCTTCTTGCTCTTCGGCGTCGCGCTCGCCCTCGCGTTCGTCGTCGCTTCCGATAAAGTCGGCAAGTCCATCGGTCAGTTCCGTCAGAATCGTCCCGAGATCACCGTCAAGGGTGTCGCCACGCTCGACGTGCGTTCCGGCCAAGGCAGTCTGGCTGGGTCGATCTCCTGGCGCGGCGAGGATTTCGCCGCTGGCCGCGCCGCGGTCGCCGCGCAACGCTTGGCACTGCTGAAGGTCCTGAAACTCGCAGGCTTCGCCGACAGCGAGGTCATCTTCGCGGCGACGGACTTCACCCGTTATGAGCCCGCCGTCTTCGTCGAGTACGCCGGCCAGAACGAGGGCACGCGCGCGCCGATCCAGCGCGCCCCGGTCGACTTCAACCGTTTTGCGCATGGCAAGGTGCCGGAGTACGGCTTCAGCCAGTCGTTCGTGCTCGAGTCTCCGAACGTCGATCGCATCCTCGCCTTCTCTCGTCAGGAGATCTTCCTCGACGATGGGGTGACCTTGGCGCGGAACACGCCGGTCTTCCGGTTGGTCAAGCTGAACGAGGCGAAGAAGGAACTCCTGGAGGCCGCCGCCCAGGACGCCCAGCGCCGCGCCGCCACCATGGTCACTGGTTCCGGCTCCAAGGTGGGTTCCCTGCTCGAGGCCGCCCAAGGCGTTATCCAGATCAGCGCCAAGGACCGCGTCGGTGAGTCGGACGGTAACAGCGTCGACCTTTACTCCATCGACAAGACCATCCGGGTGGTGGTCACGATGCGCTTCGAGATCGTGAAGGAATAACCGGCCGGAGGGGGCGGGGCGGGGGTTCGCCTCCGTCCTTGCCCTCCGCCCCGGGAGACCCTAGCGGTAAGGACGCTTTTCCACCATGTCCTCCCGCCCGCAGATGACTCCCCTCGAGGAGCTCCGTCACTCCGCCGCCCACATGCTGGGGGCCGCCGTCCTCCGCCTGTTCCCCCAGGCCCAGTTGGACATCGGGCCGCCCACCGACGCGGGCTTCTACTACGACTTCGATCTGGAGCATAACTTCACGGCCGAGGACCTCGTCAAAATCGAGGAGGAGATGCGCCGCATCGCCAAGGAAAACCAGAAGTTCGAGCGCTTCGAGTGCACCCGCGCCGAGGCCGAGCAGCTCCTCCGCGAGCGCGGCCAGGTCGCCTTCAAGCTCGGCCGCCTCGGTGACGTCCCGGAAGGCGAGACCATTTCCTTCTACAAAAACGGCGAATTCGTGGACCTCTGCGCCGGTACCCACGTCCGTTACAGTTCGCAGGTGAAGGCCATCAAGCTCCTCAGCATCGCCGGCACCTACCACCGCGGCGACGAAAAGAACAAGCAGCTCCAGCGCATCTACGGCACCGCCTTCCCGACGAAGGACGAACTCGAGCAGCACCTGCAGCGGCAGGAAGAAGCCAAGAAGCGGGACCACCGCAAACTCGGCAAGGAACTCCGGCTATTCCACATCGATGAGAAGGTTGGCCAAGGCCTCATCCTCTGGACCCCGAATGGCGCCGTCGTCCGGCAGGAACTCCAGAACTTCATCTCGGAGCAGCTTTTCCGCACCGGCTACAAGCAGGTTTTCACCCCGCACATCGGCAACCTCGACCTCTACCGGACCTCGGGGCACTTCCCTTATTACAAGGATGCCCAGTTCCCCCCGCTCGTCGAACGCGAGGCCATGGAGATGCTGGCGAAGGAGGGTTGCGGTTGCGGCGAACTGACCAATCGCCTGGAGGACGGCAAGATCCAGGGTTTCCTGCTGAAGCCGATGAATTGCCCCCACCACATCCGTATCTTCGATTCGCAGCCGCACTCCTACCGCGACCTGCCGGTCCGCTTGGCCGAGTTCGGTACGGTTTACCGCTGGGAACAGTCCGGTGAACTCAATGGGATGACCCGGGTCCGTGGCTTCACCCAGGACGATGGCCACCTTTTCTGCACCGAGGATCAAGTCGCCCAGGAAGTCCTTGGCTGTCTCGAACTTGTGAAGGTCGTCCTGAAGACCCTCGGTCTCCACGATTACCGCGTCCGGGTCGGTCTGCGCAATCCCGACTCCAATAAATACACCGGCGACGCCGCCAACTGGGATAAGGCGGAGGCCGCCTGTCGGGCCGCCGCGGCGACCCTCGGGGTGCCGTTCACGGAGGAGTCGGGTGAGGCGGCGTTCTACGGCCCGAAGATCGACTTCGTGGTCCGCGATGTCATCGGCCGCGAGTGGCAGCTGGGCACGGTGCAAGTCGATTTCAACCTGCCGATCCGCTTCGACCTTTCCTACACGGGGGCCGACAACAAGCCGCACCGCCCGGTAATGATCCACCGCGCGCCGTTTGGTTCGATGGAACGTTTTGTCGGCATTCTCATCGAGCATTTCGCGGGCGACTTCCCGACCTGGCTCTCGCCCGAGCAGGTGCGCCTGATCCCGCTGAACGACGACCTTAACGCCGATTGCGAGGCGATGGCCGAGCAACTCAAGGCCGTCAAGGTGCGCTGCACCGTCGATACCTCCGCGAATAAACTCGGCGCTAAGATCCGCTTGGCCGAGATCTCCAAAGTCCCTCACATGCTCGTCGTGGGGGCCAAGGAGAAGGAAGCCGGCGTTGTCAACGTCCGCTCCCGCGCCGACAAGTCCTTCGAGGGTAACCGTACCTTGGCCGAGTTCATCGGTCTGGTCACCGCCGAGGTCGCCGAGCGTCGACTGAAGGCGCACGTGCCGACGGCCCCCGCCGCTTCCTCCGCACCCGGTGCCCCTTCGGCCTGAGGTTGGCGGCGTCCGACCTTGCAAGGCCCGGCTTCGGTCGGGCCTTTTTTCGTGACCGTAACCTCGTTTTGACCGCCCGCTCGGGTTTCCCGTTGCCCCGGAGGGGGCGGGAGGGGTAGGCAAGGGTATGCCCTCTCCGCGTGAGACCTCCCGTCGGGATTTCCTGAAATTCGCCGGACTTGGGGGCGTCGCACTTGGCGCCGCCGCGACGACCGCGCTGGGCGACGCCCCGCGCCAGGCCGCCGTCAACCTGCGCGCCGCCCAGGCAAAGAACGTGATTTTCATGGTGGCCGATGGCATGAATATCGCCGCCCTCTCGCTCGCGGACGCCTGGTCCCGTCAGCGGTACTCCGTTTCTTCCCGCTGGCTCCGCTTGTATCGCGAGCGACCGGTCGTGCGTTCCTTGTGCGAGACGCATTCGGTCACCGGTCTGGTCACCGATTCGGCCGCCGCCGCTTCCTGCTGGGGCATCGGCGAGCGCATCGTGAATGGGGTGCTCAATATCACCCCTGACGGTCGCAAGCCCGTCACGCTCGCGCAGAAGATGAAGGCGGCGGGTAAGCCTGTCGGCCTGGTCACCACCGCGACCGCGACGCACGCCACCCCGGCTGGTTTCGCCGTCACCGTGCCCTCGCGCAAGAGCCAGTCGGAAGTCGCCGCCCAGTACCTGGAGCGGGGGATCGACGTCATCCTCGGGGGTGGTGCCGACTATTTCAGCGCTAGCCTCATCGAAGCCTACCGGAAGGTCGGCTACGCCGTGACGACGGATCGTACCCAACTTCTCGCCCGTCAGGGGGCCGGCCCGCTGCTCGGGTTGTTCAGCCCCAAGTACATTCCCTACGAGTTCGATCGGGTCCGCGATCCGGCGTTGAAGGTCAAGGTGCCGAGTCTCGCGGAGATGACCCAAGCCGCCCTGGATAACCTCGCCACCGCGTCGGCGGGTTTCTTCCTGATGGTCGAAGGCGGGCGGGTTGATCATGCCGCCCATGCCAATGACGCCCTCGCGCTCATTCATGATCAACTGGCTTTCGATGAGGCCATCGAGACCGTCCTCGCCTTCACCGATCGCCACCCGGATACCTTGGTCATCATCACGACCGACCACGGTACGGGCGGAATCCAGTTGAATGGCGTCGGTGACGAGGATTTTGAAAGTGCTCCCGCCTATGCCGGCACCAATGAGGCATTCCGTCGCTTGGCGAAGTTCACCTCCACGCAGGAGGCCGTCATCGCCCGGACCAAAGGACAGCCGAAGAAGGTCCAGCTCGATGCCTTGGTTGCTTCGACCGGTCTGGAGTTCAAGGCGGCGGAGCTCGCGAAGGTCACGGACTTAAAGACGTTTCAGGCGCTGCTGCCCAAGCAGACCGGGATCAACTGGACGAGTAACAACCACACGGCCGACCTCGTCGAGTTCTGCTCGTTTGGCCCGGGTTCGGCCTTGTTCACGCCTTTCCTGCGGAACGACGAGATCCATGCGAAGGTACTCCGAGCGACCGGCGTCGCCGGTTGAGGGGCGGGCAATAAAAAGGGCGTCCCGGAGGACGCCCTGTTCGAGGTTGGTGGCGGTCGCTTAGTACTTCACGCCGCAGCCGTAGGGCTTGGTCGTGGTCACTTCCGGGGCCTTGCCGTCCTTGAGGGCCTTGATGGCGGCCGTCACGTAGTTGGTCGCCTTCTCGATGTCGGCGGACTTGGTGGAGGCGACGCTGTCGATGGCGCCCTTGTAGGCGAGGTTGCCCTTGGCATCGATCACGAAGCAGTGCGGGGTGACCTTGGCCTCGTAGGCGCGGGCGATCTTGCTGCCTTCGTCCATAACGACGGTCGCCGGGTAGTAGCCGTTGGACTCGTTGAGCTTGTGGCCACCGGTGTTGATCACGAGCCAGACGACGCCTTGACCGATCGCGTCCTTCTGGGCGTTCTGCATGGCGCCGGCGTCGTAGAACTTCTTCACGTAGGGGCAGCCGGGGTTGTACCATTCGAGGACGACGGTCTTGCCCTTGAAATCGGCCAGGGAGACGGTCTTGCCGTCCTTGTCCTTGGCGGTGAAGTCGGGGGCGGGCTTGCCGATTTCGGCGGCGGCCGAGGCGGCGAGGGTCGCGAGACAGGCGAGCAGGGTGGGGAGGAGGCGCATGGTAGGTATGGGTAGAGGTGGTGGATTTAGGAGTGGTTCTCACAGATTTCAACCCCGACTCACGCTTTTGGCCGCAGGGGTGGCCTTGATTGAGGTCTTTTTTAGCAAGTTTTACTCATGGGTTGCCAAAATGTCGAAATCGGGGGAGTTAGAAGGCCTGTCTATGGCCGACGCCCGCTCCATTGCCTTGGTTTGCGCCAACGAAGCCTCCTTGTGGGCGGAGCTGCGGGCCCGTGCCGCCGCCATCGCTTTGGCCGAGCCGACCTTGGCGGCGCTGCTCGACCGTTATGTGCTTGCCCGCCAAAGTCTCGGCGAGGCCATCGTGCAACGCTTGAGCGAGCGCCTTTCGCCTACCGGGCAAGATTTCACGCTCGTTGCCCAGGCCTTGGAGTCGGCTTTGCGGCACGACCCGGAAGTGCTGTCGCAGATGCGCGCCGATACCCGCGCCATCCTTGAGCGTGACCCCGCGACGGAACACGCGCTCATTCCATTCCTCTGGTACAAGGGTTTCCATGCCATCTCGGCGCACCGCCTCGCCCACACCTTATGGAAGGTCGGCCGGCGAGACTTGGCGCTCTACCTTCAGTCGCTGGTCGCCGCGCATCTGGCCGTCGACATCCATCCGGCCGCCCGCTTCGGCGTCGGCATCCTGCTCGACCACGCCACCGGCTTCGTCGCTGGCGAGACGAGCATCGTCGAGGACAATGTTTCTTTCCTGCATGAGGTCACCCTCGGCGGCACGGGCAAGGCCCGCGGGGATCGCCACCCGAAGATCCGTTCCGGCGTGTTGGTCGGCGCCGGCGCCAAGATTCTCGGGAATATCACCATTGGCGAAGGCGCCAAGATCGGCGCCGGCTCGGTCGTCCTCAAGGACGTCGCCCCGCATACCAGCGTGGCCGGCGTGCCCGCGGTGTTGATCGGCCAGGCTTCCGTCGACGCTCCGGCGCTCGACATGGATCACTCGCTCTGACGATGCCCGCCCCCCGACCAGCGCAGGAACGTCCCAGTGACGCGCGCGTGTTGGACTGTCTGTATCGCGTCGGCGCTTTCGTCAATGAGACTGAGGACCCCCGCGAGGCCTTGGACTTCATCCTCGCGGAAATCGTCCGTTCGCTCGGCGCCTCATCGGCATCGATCGCCCTGGTCGAGCCGACGACTGGTTCCCTGCGGATCGAGGTCTCCAACGGCTTGGACGCCGCCTCTGCGCAGCGCGAGATTCAGCAAGGGCAGGGCATCACCGGCTGGGTCGCCCTCTACGCCAAACCCTTGCGCGTGCCCGATGTCGCCAAGGATCCCCGCTACGTGGAGTTTCGCGGGGGTATCCGCTCCGAACTTGCCGTGCCGATGGAGCTCATGGGTAATGTGATCGGGGTCGTCAATTGCGACTCCGATCGCCTCGATGCCTTCACGGAGCAGGACGTCGCCTTCCTTTCCTTGCTGACCAACGAGGCCTCCAAGGCCGTGGGCCGGATCTGGTTGCTCCGCCAACTGCGGTCGAAGGCCGCCCAGCTCGAGTCGCTCGTCGGCGCCGCCCAAGGGTTGGCCCGCGAACGCGATGAGCCGGGCATCATCTTGGACCTTTCCCGGGCCACGCGCGCCTTACTTGGGGCCCGGGCCTGCGCCTACTTCAGTGTCGATGGTCGCGAACTCGAGCTGAAGTACCTCGACGGTGAATTGGATGGCAGCGTCTTCGTCGCGCGTGTCTCCATGGACCAGACCGCCTTGGGTACCGTGGCCACCCGCCGCAAACCGCTGGTCGTCCCCGTCGCCGGCAAAAGCGAGGAGCATCTTTTCGCCCGCTTGCAAGAGCCCGTCGCCAGCTCGTCCTTGCTCGCGGTGCCCGTGCGTTATGAGGACGAGACCTTCGGGGTCCTGGTGTGCGTCGCGATGGGGGCTTACCGGTTCTCCGACGACGATAAGCACCTCGTGACCGCCCTGTCGTCCTTCGGCGCTTCCTCCCTCCAGAATGCCCGGCTTTACGCCAAGGTCTTCACGGTCGAGGAAGGTTTGCGCCGCAGCGAACGCCTGACCGCCCTCGGTTTGCTCTCCGCGGAGGTCGCCCATGAGATCCGGAATCCCTTGACGGTGATGAAGCTGCTTTCCGACACCTTGTCCCAGGGGATGGACGCCGCCGACCCGCGGGTCGAGGACCTCGGGGTCATGCGCGAAAAAATCACGCACATGGAGGGTGTGGTCTCCCGCGTCCTCGGCATGAGCAAGGCGCAGTCGGGTGCCTTCAAGATCATCGACTTGCGCGAAGCCGCCGATAACGCGGTGCTGCTTCTCCGGCTGAAACTGCAGCAATTAGGCGTGAAGGTCGCGGTGGTCGCGCCGGCGCACGTACCCTGGGTGGAGGGGAATCCCGGGCAGATCCAGCAAGTCTTCCTTAACCTCATGCTCAACGCCGTGCAGGCGATGTCCGGCGGCGGCAGCCTGGTGCTGGAAGTCACGCTCGAGGACGGCCCGCAGTTCCCGATCGTCGTCGTCCGCGTCCGCGACACGGGGAACGGAATCCCTGAAGCCATCCTGCCGAAGATCTTCGACTCGTTCTTCACCAGTCGCGAGGATGGGACCGGGCTTGGTCTCGCCATCGTCAAACGCCTCCTGCGCGATCACCGCGGTGACATCGTGGTTGAGTCGACCGGCCCGACCGGGACGACGTTCAAGTTTTGGTTCCCGGTGAAGATCTGAGCCAAGCCCGCCCGGCCTTCCAGATCAGCGGGGAAAGCGATACGCCGATGACCCCGAGGGTCACGGCCCCGAGGTTTTGGGCCAGCGGGGTGGGGCCGATCAGCCGGCCGAGCCAAACGAGCGAGCCGATCCAGAGGACGGCCCCGATCACGTTCCAGCGGAAGAATCGTCCGGCGGGCATGCGTCCCATGCCGGCGACGAACGGGATGAAGGTCCGAATGACGGGGATGAAGCGGGCCATGACCAGCGAACTGGCGCCTTTAGTGGCGTAGTAGTCGCGCGCAGCTTCGAGGTAGCGTCGTTTGTAGAGCCAGCCATCCGGCCAGCGCTCGACCCGCTCACCGAACTTGAGGCCCAGCCATCGGCCGAGCTCGTTGCCGACGATCGCGGCCAAGACGAGGCTCAGCGTCAGGCTCCAAGGGTCGAGCAGGGCGGGGCGGGCGACGTCGCCATGGGTGTTGGCCGTGGTGAGGATGCCCGCGACGACAATCATGGAATCCCCGGGGAGGAAGAAGCCGAAGAGTAGGCCGGTCTCGGCGAAGACAATGACCGTCATCACGGCGATGCCGCCGATTTCGATCATCTGCCGGACATCGCCCATCGAGGCGAGCGCTGCCTGTAATTGGTCAAGGAAGCCGGACATGCGTGGATTTAGAACGTCCCGGGCACGCTTGGCAATGACCTTGAAGATTGGCCGATTTCCGTCAACTTGCTCGCCGCCGCATGTCCCCCGAGTTCGAATCCTCCGCCGTCCGCCTTCGGCGCGCCGCTCTCCATCATGGGCTGGCAGGACAGGCGGCCCTCGTCGGTGAGGTCGTCCCCCGCGCCAAACTTTTCCTGCAGGACGCGCGCGCCATCCAGCTCGAGGCCCATCGTTCCGGCGTTCCCGGTGGCGAGGTCGCCCAATTACGCTCCGATGCGGTCGACATCGTCATCGATGCGCTCTTTCTCCGGGCTGGTCCGGCCGCCGGGGCACTCGCCTTTGTGGCCACTGGCGGTTATGGTCGGGCCGAACTTTGCCCGCTCAGCGACATCGACCTGCTCGTGCTGGTTCCCGCCCATTCGCCGGAGACCAAGGCCCTGGTCGAGGCGATGCTCTACCCGCTCTGGGATATCGGGCTGAAGGTCGGGCAGTCCGTGCGAACGGTCGAAGAATGTGCCCAATACGCTCAGGAGGATCTGCACCTCCGGGTGGCGCTTTTGGAGACGCGATTGCTTTGTGGTGACCGGGGCCTGTATGCCCGCAACGAAGCGCGCATCTCCGAGATGCTCAGTGGGCAAGCGTGGCAGCCCTTGGCCCGTTCGATTGTCGAGTCCCAGCGGAAGCGCCGGGAAAAAGCCGGCGGCAGCGCCTACCTCCAGGAGCCCGACCTCAAGAACGGGGTCGGGGCTTTGCGCGATGTCCAAGGCTGTATCTGGCTGGCCCGGATCAGCCGGGGGGTCATCGGCGCCACGGGGCTGGGCACCGCCGGCTTCCTGCCGATGGTGGACCTGCAGAAGTTCGTCCAGGCCAAGGCGACCTTATTGCGCCTACGCTGCGAATTGCATTTTCAAGTGACCCGCCCGACCGAACAACTTTCCTTGGAACGGCAGGATACCCTCTCGGAAGCCCTCGGCTACGAAGGGACGATGACCCAGCGCATCGGCGCCCTCATGCGCGAGTATTTCGATGCGGCCGACCATGTGCGCCGTTGTGTGGAGATGGTCGAAGGGGCGGTGATGGGCGAGCCCGAGCCGGAGGGCTGGGGTGAACCCATCCTGACCGATGGACTGCGGGTCGTGCGCGGCGGAACGGTCTCGGCCCAGCATCGCTTGGTCTTCGAGGAAGACCCAGGTCGGCTCGTCCGCCTATTCCGACTTTGCCAGATCCATGAAGCCCGCCCGGAACGCGCCCTTTCCTTGTTGGTCCGCGAACGCGCCCACTTGCTGACGCCGGACCTCGCCTTGGGGGAGGATTGCGCGACGGCGATGCGCGCCATGCTTACCGAGGGGGGGCGGGTGCATGCCGCTATCGACGCGTTGCGCGAGCATGACTTGCTGTATCGGTTGGTGCCCGAGTTCGCCGGGCTCCACTGCTTGGTGCAATTCGAGTTTTACCATCGTTGGACGGCCGACGTCCATACCCTCCGGTGTCTTTGGGAGCTCGACGGGATCTACGCCGGGACGACGCCGACCGACGAGAAATACCGCTCGGTCGTCCTCGGGTCGGAGTCGCCTTCGCTGCTCTACGCCATCCTCTTCCTGCACGACATCGCCAAGTCCGGCGGCATCGAGGGCCATGCTGAGCGGGGCGTGCCGATCGCTGATGCCATCCTGAAGCGGCTCGGGTTTGACCATCGGGAGCGGGCAATCGCCGCCGGTGTGATCCGCCATCACTTGGTGATGGGCCTCTATTGGCAGCGGCATGACGTGGATGACCCGGTCAATATCGAGCGGTTCGCCCGGCTCGTCGGCGATGAGCAGGTTCTCCGCAGTCTGCATGTCCACACCCGCTGCGATGCCCGGGCGACGTCTCCGGACCTTTGGACGGATTTCAAGGACGGGCAACATTGGACGTTGTATCGCCGCACCTTGGCCAAACTCGCCGGCGAGGCGGAACGGGATGAACAGGTCGCGAGTCAGGCCTTGCGCGAGGCGACCGACGCCCGCTTGGCGGGCGCGATCCCGGTTGACGAGGTCGAGGCCCATTTCACCCAGATGCCGGCGGGTTATTTCCAGCATGTCTCGTCGGAGGATGCGGCCACGCACATCCAGATGATTCACCAGCTGATCGCTTCCGTCACCGCCGCCGACGCCGAGCTTTCCTTGCGCCCGATCGTGGATTGGCACGACGAGGTGGGTTCGGCCCAGTCCGTCGTCACGGTGGTCACCTGGGATCGGGCTGGTTTGTTTAGCCGGATGGCCGGTGCTTTCGCCGTCGCCGGCATCAACATCGTCTCTTGCCGCGCGTTCTCGCGGGACGATGACGTGGCGATCGACTTCTTCCGCGTGGTGCTCCCCCTCGGCAAGGAAGCCGCCTCGAAGACCCGTTTCGCCGAAGCCCTCGGGAAGTCCCTGCTGGAAGGGTCTGACTTGATCGAGGAGGTTGCCGCCGCGGAAGCCATGGTCCTCTTGACCGCCCCCCGCCGTAAGGCTCACGTGCCCTTGGCCCCGCGGGTCGAGGTCTACCGGGAGGAGGAGTTGGACCGGGTCGTGACGGAATTACAGTGCAATGACCGCATCGGTCTCCTGTTCCGGGTGGGTCGTGCCATCCAGGAGGCCGGCTACACCATCACCTTTGCCAATGTATCGACCGAGCAAGGCTTCGCGCTCGATACTTTCTACTTGGAGCCGGAGCGCGGCCTCACGGTCGCCCCCCGTCCGCCCGAGGCCTTGGCGGATGCCCTGCGCTCGGTGGTTTCCTGAGCACGTCCCCCCTTGCCAGCGCCCGAAAAATCCTCAATTTGAAGGCCTCCCCGATGAATCCCTTCCTGACCATCAGCCGGACCTGGGCGCTACTTCTTTTGGCTGGCGCCAACGCCTTCGCTGCCGAACCTTCCCCGACCAAACCCACTCCCGCCATGCCCGACGCTCCCCCACTCGAGAAAGCCACCTTCGGCGCCGGCTGTTTCTGGGGCGTCGAATACCAATACGCCAAGATTCCTGGCGTCAAAGCGGCGGTCTGCGGTTACGCGGGCGGCAAGTTGGTCAATCCCACCTACGAAGATGTTTGCAACCATACCTCGGGGCACGCCGAGGTGATCGAGGTGACCTTCGACCCCAAGAAGGTCAGCTACCGTACGCTGGTGGAGTATTTTTTCAAGATGCACGACCCGACGCAGGTCGACCGTCAGGGTCCCGATGTCGGCGATCAGTATCGCTCCGTCATCTTCACCCATTCCCCCGAACAGCAGAAGGTCGCCGAGGAGGTCAAGGCCGCCCTGACCAAGGCCAAGGTCTTCAACGCGCCGATCGCCACCCAGGTCGCGCCCGCGCCGGTTTTCTGGCGCGCGGAGGAGTATCATCAGCGACATTACCAGCTTCGCGGTACGCGGCCCTACTGTCATCTGGTGCCTTTCGCCGAGGAGAATAAGTGAACCGTGGCTGATCGGCGTACCGGGGCGGACGCGCCGCTGCCGGGCTTTGGTCCAGCGGCGGACCCCGACTTCCCCCCCCGCCGCCGTCCCCTGGCCGCCCGCATGCGGCCCCGCAGCCTCCAGGAGGTCGTTGGTCATGCCACTTTGCTCGGGCCCGAGGCCTTGCTGCCGCGCCTGATCAAAGCCGATAACTTCGGCTCGCTGCTTTTCTACGGTCCGCCTGGTTGCGGCAAGACCACGCTCGCCGAGGTCATCGCCGCCGAGACGAAATCCGAGGTCATCCGCGTCAACGCGGTCCTGTCTGGCGCCGCCGAGTTGCGCGAGGTGCTGGCCGAGGCGCGTCGTCACCCCTCCCGCAAGACCGTACTCGTCGTCGATGAGATTCATCGCTTCAATAAAGCGCAGCAGGACCTGCTCCTGCCCGACGTCGAGGCCGGGGTGGTCCGGTTGATCGGTTGCACGACGCATAACCCCGGGCTTTACGTGGTCCCCGCTTTACTCAGCCGTAGTCATCTCTTCCGGCTCGACCCGCTTTCGGTGGATGACGTCGCGGGCTTCTTGGCGACGGCCTTGGCTGATGGGGAGCGTGGACTGGGTGCCCTCGGCATCAAGGCGGGTCCGACGGTCCTACGTCAGGTCGCCGAGATGGCTGGTGGCGACTTGCGTCGCGCCTTGAACTGTCTCGAAACCCTGGTGCTTTCCGCCCCGGTGCTGGGCAGCGTGACGGACGAGGCCGTGGCGGCTTTCGCCCGCGAACGTCGCATCCGGTACGACGATGGCGGCGACGACCATTACGACACGGCGTCCGCGTTCATCAAGTCCGTCCGCGGCGGCGATCCCGATGCGGCCCTCTACTGGCTCTTCCTGATGCTCGCGGGCGGCGAGGAGCCCCGGTTCATCGCTCGGCGCCTCGTCATCTGTGCGTCCGAGGATGTCGGGCTCGCCGATTCGCGTGCGCTCGGCATCGCCACCGCGGCCTTCCAAGCCTGCGAGCTGGTCGGCTTGCCGGAATGCGAATACGCGTTGGCGCACGCCACGCTCTTCCTCGCGCTTGCCCCCAAGAGCAATAGCACGACCTTAGCGATCGCTGCGGCCAAGGAGGCGGTCCGTTCCCAGCCGCGGCAAGAGGTGCCGTTACACCTCAAGGACGCCCATAACGCGACCAACAAGCGGTTAGGGCAGGGCGGAGGCTACCTTTACAGTCATGATTACCCCGAGGGCATCAGCGGTCAGGACTACCTGAGCCGTACGTTGGCACTCTATCGTCCGGGCGAAGCCGGGGCGGAAGCCCAGCTGGCCGAACGTCTGGCCCGGTGGCGGGAACTCAAGGCCTCGCTCCGTCGGAAAGAAGGTCGGCCGTGAGCCTCGTCGCCCCGCGTCTGCCTTGGTTCGGTCCGGGGAAGTTCCCGCTCTACCTCGCGCCGATGGCCCGACGGACGGATGTGGCTTTCCGGCAACTCTGCAAGGAGCAGGGGGCCGATGTCATGGTCACGGAATTTGTCCAGTCTGAGGCCTTGATCCGGGATAACGCCAAGGCTTGGGAGATGGTCGATTTCACCGAGGCCCAGCGACCGATGGGCGTGCAGATTTTCGGGGCCACCCCGGCCTCGATGGCGCGCGCCGCCCGCGAGGTCTGCGACCGGGTGCGGCCAGATTTTCTAGACCTGAATTTTGGTTGTCCGGCCCATAAGGTCATCGAGCAGAACGCCGGCTCCGGGTTGCTTCGTTGCCCGCCGTTGCTCTACGACCTGGTCAAGTCGGTGAAGGATGCGATCCCGGAGGTGCCGCTGACCGCCAAGATGCGCCTGGGTTGGGATGAGTCCTCCATCGTGGCGGTGGAGGTGGCTGGCCGGCTCGAGCAACTCGGGGTGGAGGCGATCGCCGTCCACGGACGCACCAAGGAGCAGGGTTACGCTGGTTTGGCCGATTGGAATTGGATCGCCCAAGTTGCGGCGGCGGTGCGGATCCCGGTCATCGGCAACGGGGATATCAAGGATGGCGTCTCGGCGCTCCGGCGGCGGGCCGAGAGCGGGGTCGCCGGGTTGATGGTCGGTCGAGCCGCGCTCGGGAATCCTTGGATCTTCGGGGAGATGCAGGCAGCGCTCGCCGGCAAGCCCGTGGTCGCTGGTCCCGTTGGCGCCGTCGTGCGCTGGAACGCCATGATTCGACTCGCGGAACTCACCCTGGAGGTGCACGCCAGTCGTCTGGGCGGTCGCGATGTCCGCTGGATGCTCGATCGGTTGTTGCCCTTGACCCAAGGTTTGCCTGGATCTCGCCGAATTCGGGACCGGCTCAGGTATTGCCTGACCTTGGATGACTTGCGACGACTGCGTGACGAACACTTGACAGAGCTAGCCAATCTCCCCTGACCACCGTTTTGCAGGGGTTCCGGTGCCGCCGTCGGGGATGCAATCTATTACTCATTTTCTTATCTACAGGGCGGCTGTGAATATCCTGTGCAGGGCTTCTGCTTGTGCCGGTCGGCCGTGGGCTCATCAAGGGGGTCGATTTGCCCCCCGCGGATCATTTGTGCGCAGCTCTTAACTGCTGGGCTCGTCGTCTCCTTTCACTAGACTCCATAAACTTCAACCCTGCAACGACTTCCAGATCGCTTTTCGGCATCGTTTCAATCGTCTTTCCCCCGACCTTCCGCCCAATCGGTCCCATCTGCTCTCTTTTAACAAAAAATTTCCAACTTTCGGGCTTCCAAAGAGCCTGTGAACAACCTTCCTCAACCCTCCACCCCTTTCCATGGCCAGCCCTGACCGACACCTTTCCCTTTGGGAGACCGCTAAAAGCGAACTTCGCATCACCTTTTCCCGTAACGATTATGACACTTGGATCTCGACGATCCAAGCCGTCGGGATCGTCGACGGTAACATTCTGGTTCTCGAAGCGCCGACGGTGCTCGCCGAGGCTTGGGTCAATAGCAACTACGGTGACGTGCTGCGTCGTCAGCTGACCTTGGTCGCGGGCAGCAACATGGATTACCGCCTCAGCGCCGCGACCAGTGCCAACCGTGACGGCCAGGTGGCGCCGCCCGCGCCGGCACCCCGCTCCTCCGTCCGCACGCCGTCCGCTTCGCCGGCCCCCGCCATCAAGGCGACGAACACCTTCGAGAACTTCATCGTCGGTCCGGAGAACGAGATGGCGCACGGCGCGGCGCTCGCCGTGGCCAAGGAGCCCGGCCATTACTATAACCCGCTCTTCATCCATGGCCCGACCGGTCTGGGTAAGACGCACCTGATGCATGCCATCGCGCATTCCGTCTACGCCGCAAACCCGGGTGCCCGTATCGCTTACATCTCCTCGGAGACGTTCACCAACGATTTCATCTCCGCGCTTCAGTCCGGCAGCGTGGCGCCGTTCCGCCGTCGCTACCGCGAGCTCGACCTGTTGCTGATCGACGACATCCATTTCCTGGCGGGTAAGGAGTCGACGCAGGATGAGTTCTTCCACACCTTCAACGAACTGCATAACAACCATAAACAGGTTGTGTTGACCAGTGACCGCCCGGCTTCCGAGATCGCCAAGTTGCAGGAACGCCTCGTGTCTCGCTTTCAGTGGGGTATGGTGGCCTCGATTCAGGCCCCGGGCCTCGAGACTCGCATAGCCATCCTGCAGAAGAAGGCCGCCGCCCGTGGCCTCGACCTACCTTCCGAAATCGCGGAATTCATCGCTTCCCGTATCGCCCGCAACGTGCGCAACTTGGAAGGCGCCGTCACCCGCATCGTCGGCCTGACCGGCATGACCCGTAAGCCCCTCGAACTCGCCCAGGTCGAGAAGCTCCTGCACGACATTCTCGTCGAGGAGGCCAGCCATACTCTCACTGCCGAGGTCATCCAGCGGAAGGTCGCCGAGCACTACCGCATCCAGATGTCGGACATGACCTCGAAGCGCCGCATGCAGAACATCGCCTTCCCTCGACAGGTCGCGATGTACCTCGCCACCCAATTGACCGGCATGTCCTTGGTCTCCATCGGTCAGGCCTTCGGTGGTCGCGACCATGGAACCGTGATCCACGCCCGCAAGACCGTGACCAATCAGATGGAAGTCGACACCAACGTCCGCCGGACCGTCGAGTATCTCCGCGCCCAGCTTTCGACCAACCGCTAAGCGGTGTCGAGCCGGTGAACGAGGCGACCGCTGGGTCGCCTTTTTCGTGCCTAGTCGGCCGACGGGAGGCCGCGGAGCAAGGCCACCACGGCGGTGACCTTGGCCTGGTCGGCGACCGGGATGCCGTCGGCCGGCCAATCTGGAGCCGCGCCGAGCGCGACCGAGGGAGGACGTACGCGCATCGCAGTCAGCTGGATACCGCGTAAGGAGGCATGCACTTCTTGCACGCCGCTGAGGCGGATGACCTCGGCGATGTTCCCGAGGTTAAGGCCGCCGCCGGCGAGGATTTGGCAACGCCGCCCGGCCTGTTGGACGAGTTTCGCGAGCATCTGGGCGCCGGTCAGGGCGTCAGGAGCCTGCCCAGACGTCAGCACCCGGTGGCAACCGGCGGCGATGACCGCCTCGAGGGCCGACTCCGGGTGGGCGGCCCAGTCGAAAGCTCGGTGAAAAGTCACACTCATACCCTTGGCGGCGGTGACGAGGCGGCGGGTGCGCTCAAGGTCGACGGTGGCATCCGGCCGGAGCAGGCCGAACACCACACCATCGGCGCCCGCGTCACGGGCCACGGTGATGTCGCGGAGCATGATCTTGTACTCGGCGTCCGTGTAGAGGAAGTCGCCCCCGCGGGGCCTGATCATGACGTGGAGTTTGACCCCAGGCAGCGCCCGGACCGCCTCGATGGTGCCAAGGCTGGGGGTGGTACCGCCTTCGGCGGTGTTGTCGCAGAGTTCGATGCGGTCGGCCCCGCCTTGCTGGGCGGTTAGGGCCGAAGCGTAGGAATAGGCGACGATCTCGAGGAGGGGCATGGGACTCGGACAGAGTAGGGTGGGAGGGGACTGATGCAAACCCCGGGTGCGGCCTACGGAGCCCCTATTCTGTTTGCCAGCGGTCCCGGCTCTGCCTTGATGGGGCTGTTCCTTCAGATTTTTCCCAGGGGAGTCCGTGACCGGACTGAGATGAGGCTTGGCCTCGAACCCTCGTACCTGATGCGCCTCGGCGCCGTAGGAAGCGGATTTTGTAGCTAACCTCATCCCCGTTTCCGCGTCCCTCTCAGGCCCGCTGGTCTCTCCTTTGGCCTGACTCTCTTCCGGACTTCTGCCCTCCACCCTTCAACCCTCCCACCTTCCATGGTCTCCGATAATAAACCCACCTCTTTCCCTAACTCCACCCGCATTTACGTGCCGGGCTCCCGGCCTGATGTCCTCGTGCCGATGCGTGAGGTGAAGCTCGCCGACACCCAACGCCCCGATGGGGCCTCGTCGCCCAACCCGGCCATACGGATTTACGACACGTCCGGTCCCTGGGGCGACCCCGCATTTCATGGCGATGTGGAACAGGGCCTGCCGGCGATCCGCTCCGCATGGATTCAAGAGCGCGGGGATGTCGAGGCGGTGTCCGGTCGCGAGCTCAAACCCGAGGATGACGGTTACCTTTCCTGGAAGCATGCCGAGACCGCCCAGCGGGCGACCTCGCGCAACCGGCTCGTGCAGTTCAATCGTGCCGACCGCAAGGTCTTCAAGGCCAAGCCCGGCCAGCGGCCTACCCAGCTCGCCTACGCCAAACAGGGCATCATCACCCCGGAGATGGAGTACATTGCCATCCGCGAGAACCTCCGCCTGCCGGCTGCCGCTGAGGAATCTGCCCGCCGCCATGACCTGGGCTTCCAGCACCGGGGAGAATCCTTCGGGGCCGCCATTCCCAAGGTGATTACGCCCGAGTTCGTCCGCTCCGAGGTCGCCCGTGGGCGGGCCATCATCCCCGCCAACATCAACCACCCGGAGCTCGAGCCGATGATCATCGGCCGCAACTTCCTGGTGAAGATCAACACCAACATCGGCAATTCGGCCGTCGCCTCGTCCATCGAGGAAGAGGTCGAGAAGATGCGCTGGTCGATCAAGTGGGGTGGCGACACGCTGATGGACCTTTCCACCGGCAAGAATATCCACCAGACCCGCGAGTGGATCCTGCGCAATTGCCCGGTGCCGGTAGGCACCGTGCCGATTTATCAGGCCCTGGAGAAGGTCAATGGTCGGGCCGAAGACCTGACGTGGGAAATCTTCCGCGACACGCTGATCGAGCAGGCCGAGCAGGGGGTCGACTACTTCACCATCCATGCCGGCGTGCGCCTGGCCTACATCCCGATGACCGCCCGGCGCGTCACCGGGATTGTCTCCCGCGGCGGTTCGATCATGGCCAAGTGGTGCCTCTCGCACCATAAAGAGAACTTCCTGTACACCCATTGGGACGATATTTGCGACATCATGGCCGCTTATGACGTCAGCTTCTCGATCGGCGATGGTCTCCGCCCCGGCTCGATTGCCGATGCCAACGATGACGCGCAGTTCGCCGAGCTTAAGACGCAGGGCGAACTCACGACGCGCGCCTGGGATCGCGGCGTCCAGGTCATGAACGAGGGTCCGGGCCACGTTCCGATGCACATGATCAAGGAGAACATGGATAAGCAGCTCGAGTGGTGTCATGAGGCCCCGTTCTACACGCTGGGGCCGCTCACCACCGACATCGCCCCCGGCTATGACCACATCACCTCGGCCATCGGTGCCGCGATGATCGGCTGGTACGGTACCGCGATGCTCTGCTACGTCACCCCGAAGGAGCACCTGGGCCTGCCGAATAAGGACGATGTCCGCGAGGGCGTCATTGCCTACAAGATCGCCGCCCACGTCGCCGACCTCGCTAAGGGGCACCCTGCCGCGCAAATCCGCGACAACGCCTTGTCCAAGGCTCGTTTCGAGTTTCGCTGGCCGGACCAATTCGCCTTGGCCCTCGACCCGGAGCGGGCTCAGTCCTACCACGATGAAACGCTACCGCAGGAGTCGGCCAAGACGGCGCACTTCTGCTCGATGTGCGGTCCGAACTTCTGCTCGATGCGCATCTCGGACGACATCCGTAAGTTCGCCGATGCCCAAGGGGTCTCGGAGGCTGACGCCCTCGCCAAGGGGATGGAGGAGAAGTCGAAGGAATTCCGCGAAAAAGGCGGCGAGATTTACCAGTGAGCGGCGAGCGCGGTTGGCGGATGGGTGCAACCCCGCCGCCACCTTTGGTCGCACGCAGCCTCGGCTTGTCTGTCGGCCTCCGGTCGCTTCGGCCTAGCCCCGCAGGTGCCTTCCTGCTCTGGCCACCGCCCGTCGCTAGCCGCCAACACCTTACATATGTCAGCTTCTAAACAATCCGACACTGCTTGGTACGACTCACCCTTGTACTACGACATGGTGTATGCGGATTACACCAAGAAGGAGACCTGTTTCATCGAGGGAATCATGGAGCGTCACGGTCCGGTGTTGACCGGCCCGCTGCGGGTCCTCGAGCCCGCTTGTGGGTCCGGCCGCCTGCTTGAATCGCTCGCCGACCGCGGTCATATCGTGCATGGCTTCGACCTGAACAAGCACCAGGTCGCCTTCGCCAAGAAGCGGCTCAAGGACAAGGGGCTCAAGGGGCGGGTGTGGCGCGATCGCCTGCAGGATTTCACGGTCCCGCCCCGGGCGCGCTACGATGTCGCCCACTGCTTCGTCAGCACCTTCAAGTACATCGACACCGAGGCCGGCGCGGTCCGTGCCCTTCGACGCATGGCGGCGGCCTTGCGGCCAGGGGGTTTGTTGCTCCTGGGCCTACACCTTACCGACTACCGGAATAGCCCCCCTGACCATGAGCGCTGGATCGGGCGCAAGCCGGGTATCCGCGTCGTGAGCGACACTTGGTCGGCCCCGGCCAACCGACCCGCCCGGACGGAGGCGATGCGTACGCGCATGCGTATCACCGAGCGCGGGCAGACGCGGGTGGAGGAGACCCTTTGGGATTTCCGGACCTATTCCCCAGCCGAGCTTCGCGCCTTGCTGCGCCAAGTCCCCTCGCTTCGCCTGCTCGCCTGTCATGACTTTCACTACAATCTAGGGTCGGAGCGGAAGTTGGATCTCGCCTATTCGGATGTCCTCTTGGTTTTGCGTAAGGGTCGGGCGGACGGGCGGCGCCGCTAGTCGACGCTTGTCGGGATGGCTAGCGTCGACCTAGTGTTTGGCCTATGCTTCCTGCCCCTCGAGCCCTGTTCCTGCCCTTGCTCGCCCTGATTGGGGCGGCCTTGCCTGCGGTTGAGCTCGATTACAATGCCCAGGCCCACGTGGTGACGCTCTTCAAAAACAAGGGGGAGAGCTTGTTGCGTTACACCCTCGACGGCAGTAACCCCACCTTCGCTTCCGGGGTCTACCTCGCCCCCATCGAGTTACCCCAAGGCGGCACCGTGAAGGCCGCGGCCTTCGAGGCCGATAAGCAAGTCGGGGCCGCCGTCGTCAAGGTCGTGCCTAACCCGACCTCCGAAATCTTCAACACCGCCGAGATGCCGGTGACGCAGAACCGCGATCACCGCGTGTATGATTGGGTTGAGCGCCATCAGGCGATTTTGGAACTCAATAAGCCGGGTGCCCTTGGCGCCGGCGTTGTCCTCGTTGGCGATTCCATCACGCACTTCTGGGGTGGGGAGCCCAAATCGACCAAGGCGAATGGCCCGAACTCTTGGGAGAAGTTCATCGCGCCGCATAAGCCGATTAACCTCGGTTTCGGCTGGGACCGGACGGAGAACGTCCTCTGGCGTCTCCGGCATGGCGAGGTGGCGGGCTTGAAGCCTAAGGCTTACGTCGTTCTGATCGGCACCAATAACCTCCAGACCAACTCCGTGGCGGAAACCGTTGATGGTATCGAGGAAGTCTGCCTGGAGATTCGTCGGCGTTCCCCAGGCGCCAAGCTTCTGCTGCTCGGTCTGCTCCCGCGCGATGAGACCCCGAAGGAGATGCGTTCCAAGGCGGCCGATACTAACGCCCTACTCAAAGCCCGTGTGGCGAAATTGGCCGACAAGTACCTCGACCTTTCCGATCGTTACGTGGCGCCGGGTGGCCGCATTTCCAAGACGATCATGGCCGACTTCTTGCACCCCACCGACAAGGGGTATGAGATCATGGGGCAGGCGATTGATGACGCCCTCAAAGCCTGGGGGCTTTGATCGTCTGGTAATTCTTGGCCTTCAGATCGGCTTTACGATCTGCTTGGCGATGCCTTGGATCACCAACGAGCTGACGGGTTCAAGATTCGGGTAATGCTTGTTCTCGGCCTTCAGGTAGACCTTGCCGCCTTGTTTGACGAGGCGCTTCAGGGTGGTCTCGCCGTCGATCAGCGCGGCCACGATATCGCCGTGCTTAGGGATCCCGGGCTCGACGATGACCATGTCGCCGTCTTGGATGTCGGCATCGATCATGGAGTCGCCCCGGACGCGCAAGGCGAAGGCCTCGGGGGAGCGGCGGCGGGCACCCGGGGCAAGGGGGGCCTGCATGCTGGCGACGACACCGGAAGACTCGGTGTAGTCCGGGAAGCCGGCAGGAATGGCTCCGGCCATCTTGACGGAGTGAAGTTGGAGGGCTTCTTCATCAGGGCCTTCGTAGGTGATGATGGTCTCCGAGAAGTCGGGTGCCACTTCGGGCGCCATCTTGTAGGCGCGAGCCGCGCCTGGGATTCGCTGCAGGACGCCCTTGCGCTCCAAGGCCTGTAGGTGGCCGAAGACAGCGTTGGTGCTGGCGAAGCGGAACTTCGCCTGGATGTCGCGGATGCTCGGCCAGTAGGAGTGCTGGGCGCTATGCGCTTTCATGTAGTCCAAGATGGCCTGTTGCTTCTTAGTGGGTGCTTCCATGGTGAACGCATGTTCGATGAAAGTTTGTTCACTGTCAAGTAGGGGTTGGCCCATCCGGCCGGTCCCTTTCAGTGGGTAAACGTCCGAAAAGCCCATCAATCGTCTAAGACTCAAGTAAAACGGCCAAATCCTCGGGTCTTTCCAAATGGACGGCGTGGCCGATGTCTTCAATCACGCTCAATCGGGCTTTGGGTATCTTTTCGCCCATTTGCTGGGCTAAGCGGGTGAATTTAGGGTCAAGCTCTCCAGTCACGAGGTCGACCCGCGTCCGGAGCTCCCCCAGGCGGTGCCAGAGGGATGGTAAGCAGCCCGTCCCGACGGATTCCAAGCTCAAGGCGAGGCCTACCGGGTCATTGCTCGCACGACGGTCGGGCAGGGTGCCCAGCCGCTCTGGCGGGAGCCTCCAGAGCGACCGGAACATGGGTTGATGGTGCCAGTACTTGTAAAAGGCGGCCAGCCCCTGAGTGCGAAGAAAGTCGGCGAGAGCCGCATCGGCCAGTCGCCGCTCCTCCCTTTCGAGCGCGAGGGGCAGGCCAGGGTTGGCGCCGATCAACACGAGCCGGCGGCACCGGTCTGGGTGGGCGAGGGCCCAGTGGAGGGCGAGCCTTCCGCCCATCGAGTAGCCGATCAGGGTCACGGGTTCGTCGGCGCCGACGGCCTCATCGATGATCCGAAGGTGGGTATCGAGGGCATAATCGGCCGTCAGACGTTGCGCGCGGCGGCTGCCATGTCCGGGGAAGTCGGGGGCGCGGAGGTCGCTGTCGGGGGGTAAGGCCTGGCGCAGGGGCTCGAAGTCGGCGCCCTCGCCCGTAAAGCCATGTAAAGCGACGATTCGCATCGGGAGAGGTTCTCAGCCAGTCCGCCCGCCGTCGTGGCGGGGAAGCCGCATGCGGGGCGGTCGAAGCATGGGGTCTACTATGGCCGAAGGGGCAGGCATGGACAGAACAAAGACGGAACCGATTGCCCAAACGCGGGTATATAATTAGATACCCTGTATGCCCGGCATCCGCGTCAAACCATGGAACCGTGTCGATGGTCCGATCTACAGCCTCGCGACGTCGGCTGGGGGCAAGGGCAATCTGAATATCTGCAGCTACGTCACGCCGATTGCGATGAAGCCCAAGCGTTTCATCGTCGGCGTCTACAAGGACACCAAGACGTTGGCGAACCTTGAGGCCAACCCCATCGGCCTGCTCAATTACCTGGCCGAAGATCAGGCCAGCCTCATCAAACTCCTCGGCAAGAAGTCCGGCCATAACGTCGACAAGGTCGCCCACCTAGGCTCGCAAATCGAGCATGTTGGGGACGGTCTTTACAAACTCCGGGGCGCCCTCGCGATCTTACGACTGAAGTTTCTGGAACGGATTGACTGCGGTGACCACTGGGCCTGGCTTGCGCATGTTGAGTCCTACGAGAATCTCCGCGAGGCGCCGGTCCTGACGCTCGAGGAGCTCAAGCGCCAGAAGTTGATCCTGGTCTGACCGTTGCTCAGCCGCGGCCGGGCTTACCCTTGGTCCGACGCAGGCTGGCCTTTTCCTCCCGGTGCGGGATCAGGTAGGTGCGGCCCCGGATGAGGCGCTCATACAGGTCGACCATCGCCACGCCTTCGCGCGGCCGCACGGAGTCGGCCTTGGTCGCCTTGTCCACCTGACGCTTCAGCATGCGGCACAGGTCCTCGGAATTGTACTGGATCATGCCGAGGATGCGCTCGACCGAATAGCCCGGGATGCTCTCCTCGATGTAGAAACCATCCTCTTCGTCGTCCTCGAGGAAGACGTGGGCCTCATTGACCCGGCCGAAGAGGTTGTGGAGGTCGCCCATGATGTCCTGGTAGGCGCCGACCATGAAAGCCCCGATATAATAAGGCTGGCCCTCCTTGAGGGGGTGGACGGAAAGCGTGCGGCGGACGTCCTCGAGGTCGATGAACTCGTCGACTTTGCCGTCGGAGTCGCAGGTGATGTCGACGAGGGTGGCTTGGACCGTCGGGCGTTCATTGAGCCGGTGGATCGGGGCGATCGGGAAGAGCTGGTCTAGGGCCCAGTGGTCCAGGAGCGACTGGAAGACGGAGAAATTGCAGACGTACATCTCGGCCAGCATCGCATCGAGGCGGGCGAGGTCATCCGGAATGTCCGCGGTGTGGGCCAGGTCCAGGCGAATCTGGCGGCAGATCTCCCAGAATAGACGGTCCGCATGGGCGCGTTCCTGGAGGCGAAGCTTGCCGAGGCTGAAGAGCGCATGGGCATCTTCGCGCTTCTGCTTGGCGTCGTGGTAGCGTTCGAGCGGGTCGAACTTGCGCTTGTTCTTCCGGATATCCTCAAGGGCGCGGATGATGGCGTGGGAGCGTCCCTTGGGCGGGGTTTCGCCGTGCGCGTCGCGGGTGATGCGGTCGACCGCCTCGAAGATCAGGATGGAGTGCGGGGCGACCAAGGCGCGGCCGGATTCGGAGACGATGTCCGGCACCGTGATGCCGCTTTCCTCGCAGACTTGCTTGATGTTGGCGACGACGTCCCGGGCGTAGACCTCCATGGTGTAGTTCATGGAGGACTCGAAGGCCGAACGGCTACCGTCGTAGTCGATGCCCAGGCCGCCGCCGACATCGAGGAGGCCCATGGGGAAGCCCATGCGCTTGAGCTCGCAGTAGAAGCGGGTAGCCTCCACGACGGCCTTCTTGATGGTCCCGATGTTCGGTACCTGGGAGCCGATGTGGAAGTGCACCAGACGCAGGGCGTCCTTCATCTTCGCCTTGGTCAGTTTGTCCGCGGCGGCGACGATTTCGGACGCGGTGAGGCCAAACTTGGCATTCTCCCCGGTGCTCTCGGCCCACTTGCCCTCGCCGGCGGTGGTGAGCTTGACGCGGATCCCGATGTGCGGCTGCACGCCCATGCGGCGCGCGATACGGATGATGGCGTCGATCTCGGATAACTGCTCGACCACGATGATGGTCTGCTTGCCGAGTCGGCGCCCCATCAGGGCGAGTTCGATGTATTCCTCGTCCTTGTAACCATTGCAGATGAGCAGGGCCTTACGGTTCTCGAGTAAAGCCAGCGCGATGATGAGCTCGGGCTTGGAGCCGGCTTCGAGCCCGAAATCGTATTCTTCACCCGCATCGAGGATCTCCTCCACGACTTCGCGCAGCTGGTTGACCTTGATCGGGAAGACGCCCCGGTAGCGGGCGTCGTAGCCTTCCTCGTCGATGGCCTTGCGGAAGGCCTCGTTGATCTGCGTGACGCGGTGGCGGAGCAGGTCCTGCACCCGGATCGTGAGCGGGGGTTTGAGGCCGGATGCCTCGACCTCTTTCACGATGTCGGTGATGCGAATCTTGCGATGGTCGCCCTTCGGGTGGACGCAGAGGTGCCCCTGTGGGTCGACCGAGAAGTTGTTACCTCCCCAGCGTTTGAAGCCGTAGTACTCTTCGGCGTCTTTAGTAGTCCAAGGCTGCGGTTTGCTCACGTGAGTAGAAGGGGGGACTTTTTACCCCCCCGCCGGAAGCGCAAGGGGAAATCGCACCTCTCCGGGTGGCTTCCGGCTCGACCGCCGCCCCGGCCGTCGGTTGGCTGTCCGTATGCCTGCAGATTCCGTCATCGATGCGACGCTCGCGTTACGGCAGTCCTTGGCCGGCCTAACGTTCCCGCCCCCGGCGGATTTCGTCTACCGCCCCCTCGATTACGCCTGGGCGGCGCATGAGGTCTACCTGCGGAAGTACGCGGCGGCTGGTCCGCGCAAGGTGCTCTTCCTGGGCATGAATCCTGGTCCCTTTGGCATGGCCCAGACCGGCGTGCCCTTCGGTGAAATCGCGGCCGTGCGGGACTGGCTAGGGATCGAGCTGCCGGTCGGGCGTCCCGAACGCGAGCATCCCGGCAAGCCCGTTACCGGGTTTGCCTGCCATCGTTCGGAAGTCAGCGGCCGTCGTCTGTGGGGGCTTTTCCAAGAGCGTTTCGGCACCGCGGAGCGATTCTTCGCCGAGCACCTGGTGCATAACTATTGCCCCTTGCTGTTTCTCGAGAAGACCAAGCTCGGCCGCAACGCCGTGCCGGAGGAATTGCCCGCTGAGGCCATGGCCCCGGTGAACCTTGCGTGCGATCGCCTGCTCCGTCGGATGGTCGAGTCGCTCGGGGTGACCACGGTGGTCGGCGTCGGCGGTTACGCGGAGGAGCGCGCCCGCGCGGCTTTGGACGGCCTGCTCGTCCACTACGCCAAAGTGCCGCACCCCAGCCCCGCGAATCCGGTGGCTAACCGGGGTTGGTCGGCGGCGGCAACGAAAGCCTTGGTCGAGCAAGGGGTGTGGTCCTGATGGGACTCATCGAGGAGATTCTTGTCCGGCCAAAGCTTCGCCAGAAACTCTGGGCTTGGTGGTACCCGTTCTTCACCCGGCGCGTGCGCGCCCAGGGCATCGACTTTCTTAACTACGCCTTCCACGAAGACGGCGCGCCGCCGCTGTTGCTCGCGGTTGCGGACGAGCTGAATCGGCCGAATATCCAGTTGTATGAGCATGCCCGCGGCGACGTCGACCTGCGCGGCCGCCGCGTGCTCGAGGTCAGTTGCGGTCATGGCGGTGGCGCCTCTTATCTTGCCCGGACCTATCAGCCCGCGGGGTATCTGGGCATGGACTTGAATCCTGAAGCCATCCGCCATTGCCAGGCGCGTCATCAGGCCAGCGGCCTTCGTTTCCAGGTCGGCGATGCCCAAAGGCTGCCTTTTGCGGACGCCAGCTTTGACGTCGTCATCAACGTGGAAGCCTCACATTGCTACCCCGATTTTCCTGGCTTCGTGGACGAGGTCGCCCGGGTGCTCGCGCCCGGCGGTCGCTTTTGTCATGCCGACCTCCGTTATCCCAATGGCCTCGCGGAATGGATGGCCGCTTTGACGAAGCACCCCCGCCTCCGGCTCGATGCGCTCCGGCTGATCAACCCGGAGGTAATCCGTGGGATGGAGCTGAATACGCCGCGCTATGAAGCCATGGTGAAACAGGCGCTGCCGCGCTGCGTCCATGGTCTGGCTCTGGATTTCGCGGGGGTGAAAGGCTCGCGGCTGTACCGCGACGCCGTCAGCGGCGAGATGAGTTACCGCTCGTTCCGGTTGACCAAGCTGGCCTGACGTCACTTCGGCTCCAAAATGATCAGGCGTCCGGGCGTACTCGTGCCCGCGGCGAGCGAATTGCCGCGACAGTATTCCGCGATGAGCACGCGATGACCGGGGAGCGTCACCATGGAGATCGGGCGCGCGAGCGGGGTGGCGATCGTCGTGACGACCGCTTCCTTCTTGGCAAAGTCGAGGCGGGCCTGCACGAGGTCGAAGCCGCTCTGGTCCTTGAGGTAGTTGCCGAAGCGGGAGATCAGGAAACTGCCGCCCAGCGGGGCGGGCCAGTCCGGGCCGAGTTCGAGGATGGTCGAAGGGGAGGAGTGTGGCGTGAAGGTCGCGCTGCCGCCGCGATCGTTAGCATCGGGACCGAGGTTTTTGAATGGGCGGACGAACTGCTGGCCCTTGGGGGCGTCGGGCGTGTGCGGGTAAGGCTTAGTTGTCCAGTCACCGAACTCGTACGGGAAGCCATAATGCTTGCCGAACTCGATCCAGTTGAGTTCCTCGGGGGTGTCCGCGTCCGTACCGTTCTCGACGCCCAGCAACCGACCCTGATGGTCCCAGATGAAGTGGTAAGTATTGCGGAGCCCGTGGGCAAAGACCTCGATGCTCGGGTCCTCGCTCTTGGGGTCGAGGCGCCAGAGCTTGGCCGTGAGCGCGTTCTCCCCGGACTTGTCGTAGTTCGGTGAGTTGCCCGCCTCACCGCCATCGGTGCGTGAGCCGCTGCTGACGTAGAGGAGTCCATCGGGGCCTTGGGCGAGGTGGTTCACGCCGTGGTTGTAGGGGCCGACGCCGAAATTGTAGCCTGTCCGGAACCACGGGCGGGGCAGGGCCCAGCCTTGGGCCCACGGAGCGGTCCGCCAAATCGTGACTTCATTAAAGACCGGCTGCTTGGTTTTATTGCCCTGATTGCTGACCACATAGAGTCTCCCTTGGTTATCGGTGCCGAGGCCGAGTGACGTCACGTCGCCCAGTTTCGGGTCGAGGTAATCCTTGCCGGCGAAGAGGAGCTGCACCGCCCTGGTCGTCGGATCCCAGGTCCAGACGTCGCTGTTAGCGGCGAGGATCAAGACCCGCCGACCATCGGGGTGGTTGACCAGCCGCGTCGGTTGGAAGTCGAGCGGCGCGGCCACGCTGAACTTCCAGCCGGCCGGAGCGGCGGGAAGGACGTCGGGCGACATCGCAGCGAGGAGTTGGGCGTGCGTCGGGTATTTCGTCTTGGCCCGCAAGGCGGCGAGTTCCGCGACCGTCACAGCGGGAACGGCATTGCCGAAGGCGGTGCGCATGTGATTAAAAACCTGGGTCAGCTGCACGTCGTCCAAGGTCACCGGAGGCATCCAGGCGTCGAAGGTGGTGCCGTTGACGACAATCTTTCCCTTGAGCCCTTCCAGCGGTGCGCGCAGGGCTTTTTCACGTTGCTGGGCGAGGAAGTCCGAGCCTGCCAACGGCGGAAAGACGTTGGCAATGCCGCGGCCTTCCTGACCATGGCAAGCCGAGCAGTACTGGCGGTAAAGTTGGGCCCCGTCGGGTTGGGCCTGCGCGGAAGCGAGGGGGAGGGAGCTGCTCGACAAGCCGCAGGCAAGAAGCAGGGGGCGCAAAAGCATCGTTCCTAGCCATAGCCGCTCCGGACCGGCTGTCCAGCCTGCCAGAACGGACTCGTCAACTGCGGCACGGCAAGTAGTGATTAAGCCATGCGAGCGCCCCTTCTCTCCGCCCTGGTCTTCCTTGGTGCTGTGCTCGGCGCCGCCGAGTCGCGGCCGAATATCCTGTTCATCCTCACCGACGACCAAGGCTACGGGGATCTCGGTGCCCACGGCAACCCGGTGTTGAAGACGCCGAACCTGGATAAACTTCGGGCGGCGAGCGTCCGGTTTGTCGATTTCCAAGTCTCGCCGACCTGCGCGCCGACGCGTAGCGCGCTACTCACGGGGCGGCATGAGTTCAAGAATGGCGTCACGCACACCATCCTGGAGCGCGAACGGCTGGCGCTCGGGGCGGCGACCTTAGCCGAGCAACTCCAGAAGGCCGGCTACCGGACGGGTATCTTCGGTAAATGGCACCTGGGCGACGAGGCCGAGTATCAGCCCAACCGGCGCGGCTTCGACGAGGTCTTTATCCATGGGGCTGGCGGGATCGGACAGAGCTATCCGGGCAGCTGCGGTGACGTGCCGAAGAATTCCTATTACGGGCCGACGATTCTGCACAATGGCAAGTTCGTGAAGACGACCGGCTACTGCACCGATGAGTTCTTCGCCCAGGCGACCCGGTGGATCGAGGGCGAGGCTGCGGCGAAACGCCCTTTTCTGGCTTGGGTGGCCACCAATGCGCCGCATGGGCCTTACAACGCCAAGCCCGAGGACGCCGCGCTCTATGAAGGCAAGGGGCTCGGTAAGGATACCGAGAATTTCTTCGGGATGCTCCACAACATCGACCAGAACGTCGGCCGGATCTTGGCCAAGCTCGACGCGCTTGGCCTGGCGCAGGATACCTTGGTGGTGTTCATGAATGATAACGGTGGCACCGCCGGCACGAAGGTCTTCAACGCCGGGATGCGGGCACAGAAGGGGACCCCCTTCATGGGCGGGATCCGGGCCATGTCCTTCTGGCGTCTTCCCGGACGCTTCCAGCCAAGCGACGTCAAGGCCCTCGCCGCGCACATCGATGTCGCCCCCACGATCCTCGAACTTACCCGGACGCCCGCCTCCGCGGTCATGCAGTCCCAGATGGAAGGCCGCAGCCTGCTGCCCTTGCTGACGGCCAAGGCCGGTCAGGAGGTCGCCTGGCCCGACCGCACCCTCTTTACCCATGTCGGTCGCTGGAACGGGGCCGATCCGGAAGTCGGCCATTATGCCCAGACCAGCGTCCGCACTGCCCGCTGGCACCTCGTCGCCGCCGGGAATGGCCCAGCCGCCGGCAAAGGAAAGGCCAAGGCGGCCGCGAAAGGCGAATCGCCCGGCGCAGACCCCGCCAAGCCGAATTGGCAGCTGTTCGACCTCGGCGTCGACTATGGTGAGACCACTGATATCGCCGCCCAGCACCCGGAGGTCGTCGCGGAACTCGCCGCCAAGCATGAAACCTGGTGGAAGGAATGCCGTCCGTTGATGGTCAATGAAGGGGTCAAAGGGCCTGCGGAAAACCCTTTCAAGGTGATGTATCGGGAACAGATGGGGAAGTGAAGTGAGGGGAGGGCAGTGTGGTGGCCAGGGTTTCCTCTGGTGAACGGATCAACCGATCAACGTTGGCCCCGGCTGCCCACTGGCTAACCGGCCAACCGATCAACGGCTCAGCGGGTTTACGGTCACGCCAACAACTGCTTCACCACGTTCCCGTGAATGTCGGTTAAGCGGAAGTCCCGGCCTTGGTAGCGGTAGGTCAGGCGGGTGTGTTCCACGCCCATCAGGTGCAGGATCGTCGCGTTCAGGTCGTGCACGTGGACCCCGTCCTTCACGATATTGTAGCTGAAGTCGTCGGTCTCCCCGAAGCTGGTGCCCTTCTTCACGCCGGCGCCGGCCATCAGCACCGTGAAGCAGCGCGGGTGGTGGTCACGGCCATAGTTGGTCTCGGTGAGGGAACCCTGGGAGTAGATTGTGCGGCCAAACTCACCGCCCCAGACAATCAGCGTGTCGTCGAGCAGGCCGCGCTGCTTGAGGTCCGTCAGGAGGCCTGCCGTGGCGTGGTCCGTGTCATTGCACTGGCCCTTGATGGCCTTCGGCAGGCCGCCGTGGTGATCCCAGCCCATGTGGAAGAGTTGGACGAACCGTACATCGCGTTCGCACAGGCGGCGGGCCAGTAGGCAATTCGACGCATAGGAACCCGGCCGCTTGACGTCTGGACCGTAGAGGTCGAGCACGTGTTGCGGCTCCTTCGATAGGTCGAGGAGGTCGGGGACGCTCGTTTGCATCCGGAAGGCCATCTCATACTGGGCGATGCGCGTCTGGATTTCCGGGTCGCCGAGGACGCCATGGCGTTGTTGATTTAAGGTGGCGATCTCGTCCAAGGATTCGCGACGGACGTCCCGGCTCATGCCCTCCGGGTCTTGGAGGTAGAGAACGCGTTCGCCTTTATTGCGCAGTTTGACCCCTTGGTGCTTGGTCGGGAGGAAGCCCGCACCCCAGAGGCGGTCGTACAAGGGCTGGTCGTCCGGGCGCCCGCTGCCGAAGGAACTGAGCACCACGTAAGCGGGGAGGTCCTTATTCTCGCTGCCGAGCCCATAGCTGGCCCAGGCGCCGATGGAAGGGCGGCCGGCGAGCTGACTGCCGGTCTGCATGAACGTAATCGCCGGGTCGTGATTGATCGCCTCGGTGTACATGGCCCGGACGACACACCACTCGTCGGCCTTCGCTGACATGTGCGGCATCAACTCGCTGAACCAAGCGCCGCTCTGGCCGTGCTGCTTGAAATTGAAGATCGTGGGCGCGACCGGGAAGTTCTTCTGCCCGGAGGTCATCGTCGTGAGCCGTTGGCCTTTGCGAATCGATTCAGGGAGGTCTTTGCCCCGCATCTGGGCCATCGCTGGCTTGGGGTCGAAGAGGTCAAGTTGCGACGGCGCCCCGCTTTGGAAGAGGTAGATGATCCGCTTGGCCTTGGGCTTGAAGTTAGGGAAGCTGGCCCCGGCGTCGGCCGCGAAGGCGGAAGACCCGAGGATGGACCCCAGCGCGGCGAGCCCGATGCCGCCCGCGGAGCCCTTGAGGAAGGTCCGGCGGGAGAGGGCCATCCGTTCGGCGGCGGTCAGGCCGAGGAAATCACGGTCGTTGCAGTTCATTCGCGGGTGATGGTTTCGTCGAGGTTCAGGAGGATATTCGCCGTCACGGACCAGGCCGCCAGCTCGGCGGCGTCAAGGTCGGTCGGGGCGGGCGAGCGTCCGTTCGCGAGCAGCTTTTGGGCGGACGGAAGGTCGGCGCGGAACTTCGTTAGGCGCTGCTCGAGGCCCGTGCGCAGGACTTTGGCCTCGTCGGCGTGGAGCTCGCGGGCCGTGACGCGGCGAAAAGCCCAGGCGAGCCGCTGGTCGAGGTTGCCGGGTTGGCGCAGGGACAGTTCAGCCAACTTACGCGCGGCTTCGATGTAGGTGACCTCGTTCAGGAGCGAGAGTGCCTGCAAGGGCGTGTTACTCCGCGAGCGCTTCACGGTGCAGACCTCGCGGGTGGCCGAATCGAAGAGGAGCATCGAGGGCGGGGCCGCCGTGCGTTTCCAAATCGTGTAGAGGCTCCGGCGGTAGAGGCCTTCGCCGGTGTCGGCCTTGTAGTTGCGCATGTCGCCGTAGACGCTGGTCTCGTCCCAGACCGCCTCGGGCATGTAAGGCTTCACGCTGGGTCCGCCGACCTTCGCGATCAATAGTCCACTCGCGGCCAAGGCTTGGTCGCGGATTGTCTCGGCCGACAATCGGAAGCGCGGGCCGCGCGAAATCAGCCGATTTTCCGGATCCTTCTCCAGTTTATCCGCGGTGACGCGGGCGCTTTGGCGGTAGGATTGACTCATCATGATGAACTTCAGCATGCCCTTCATGTCCCATTTCCGTTCCACGAAGTCGACGGCGAGCCAGTCGAGTAGCTCGGGGTGCGAGGGCCACTCGGCTTGCGAGCCAAAATTCTCGGAGGTCTTGACCAAGCCGGTGCCGAAGAGGCGTTCCCAGGCGCGGTTGACCCACACGCGGCCAGTGAGGGGGTGTTGGCCGTTGACCAGCCAGCGCGCGAAGCCGAGTCGGTTATTGGGTTCGCCCGCGGGTAGGGGCGGGAGGAACGCTGGCAGCTTACGTTCCACCTTGGCGCCAGGCTTGTCGTACTCGCCACGGTTGAGGACGAACGCGTCTCTCGGCGTCGCGCGCTCCTTCATCACCATGACCTCGAGGCCAGCCATCCCGGCGGCCTCCTTCGCTTTCATCGCCGCGGCGAGGCGGGCTTGCGCGGCTTGGCGGGGGTGTTCCGGGCTCTCGAGGAAGAGTTTGGCAAGTTCCTTGCGGTCCGCCGCCGTGCGGGCGGCGGGCGCCTTCGCGAGCAGCGCACGGAGCGCGGAGGTCGCCGGGCTCTCCTTGAGGTCGAGCGCGGCGGCGGGGCGGTCCGAGGTGCTGAGGCGGAAGCGGCCGACGTTATGGCCGCCGATTGCCTTGTGGTGGAGTTCGACCGTCAAGGAGGCGCCAGCGGGCACGGGGGTGGCGCCGAGCACGAGCAGGGCCTTGCGCGGAACGCGGTTCGCCTCGACGTTGCCGGCGATGGCCCAACCGGGTCCGGCCTTCGTGGTTTTCGCCGCCGCCTTCTTGCCCTTCGCCGGGGCGGGGCCCGCGTCGACGAGGCTCTTGACCGGGTAGCCTTCCTGTTCGAAGTCCGCCTGCGCGTCGACGATCGCGACCGGGAGACGTTTACCGTCGGCCGTCACCAGCGTCAGCGCGACGTCGCTGAGCACGAAGTTGCCGTTGGTGAACCGACCGAGGCTGCCGCCGGGCAGGGAAGGGTCGGGCAAGGCCTCCAGCATTAGGCCGGTGAGCGTTCCGGCCGGCAAGGCCGCGGTGACCGTGTAGGTGTCGTTCGCGGGGTTCTTACCTCCCGCCAGGTAGCTGCCGTCCGGCTGACGGGTGAGGGTGGCGCCGCCGGCGCTGACCGCACTCCGGATGGGGAACACGTTCCAAGGCGTCCCCTTGCCCGTCAGGGCTTGGGACATCCGCGTCTCCCAGGAGGCTTGGGCAGCGGGGTCGGCGACGGAAGCCTTCTTGAGGGCGACTTGGGCCTCGGCCAGGGCGGCGTCGGCCGCGGCGATCTTCTGCTTGGCGTCCGCATCGGCGAGCAAGAGCAGCGGTGGGGTATTGCCACCTTTACGGCTGGCGGCCGCGCCACCGAATTCGCCGAGCACGCCCGATTCCTCGTTCGAGTTGAAGTAAGCGAAGAACTGATAGAATTCCTTTTGGGAGATGGGGTCGTATTTATGGTCGTGGCATCGGCAGCAGTTGAAGGTCAGCGCCATCCAGGTCGAGCCGGTTGTCTCGAGCCGGTCGATAACCGATTCCACGAACCACTCATCGACGATGCGGCCGCCCTCGCCGTTGAGCCGGTGGTTACGATTGAAGCCGGTCGCGACGACCTGCGACTCGAGTGGTTGCGGGAGCAGGTCGCCGGCGAGTTGTTCGATCGTGAATTGGTCGAACGGCTTGTTCTCGTTATAGGCACGGATGACCCAGTCGCGCCACGGCCACATCGTGCGGGTGGTGTCGCTTTGGAAACCGTTGCTGTCGGCGTAGCGCGCGAAGTCGAGCCACTGCACCGCCATCTGCTCGCCAAAGTGGGTCGAGGCGAAGAGGCGATCGAGCGCCTTGGACCAGGCTTCGGGTGACGGGTCGGTCAGGAAGGCTTGTTGGTCGGCTTCGGACGGGGGCAAGCCTGTCAGGTCGAGCGCCGCGCGGCGCAGCAGGGTCGCGCGGTCCGCCTCGGGGTTCGGCTTCAGGTCCTTGGCCTGGAGGGTGTGCAGGATGAAGCCATCGATGGCGTTGCCGCCGGCGGGGATGCTGGGGGGGGCGGTCTTGCGGGGGGCTTGGAACGCCCAGTGGCCTTGGTACTCCGCACCCTCGGCGATCCATCGGCGGACGAGCTCGACCTGCTGGGCCGAAAGCACCTTGTGAAATTCCGCCGGCGGCATGTGGTCATCGACGTCGTTGGTCAGGAGGCGCTTCATCACCGCGCTTTGCTCGGGGTGCCCTGGCACGATGGCCGGGTCGCCGGATTTCCCGCCTTTGCGGGCCGCCTCCAGGGAATCGAGCCGTAGCTTGCCCTTGGTCTTGTTCTCGTCCGGGCCATGGCAGGCATAGCAGGTGTCCGAGAAGATCGGCCGGATGTCACGGTTGAACTGGACGCGTTCGGCGGCCGAGAGCGTGAGACCCGGGAGAGTCAGGACGGTGAGCAGGCGCAAGGGGGACATTGGCATGGGCAAAGGGGGTAGGTGAGAAGTAGTCGTCCGGCGGTGGCTGGCAATGGGGAGTTACAAAAAACCCCTCGAAAGAGGGGTCAGGAAGTCCGGTCCGGGCGCCAGGGTTACTTCTTCTCGGGCGTCAGCGTCTTGATGGAGAGGGCCCGGAAGCCGACGGCGTCGCCGTGGCCGGCGAAGCCGAAGAAGCCGTGGGTGTTGTCTTTGCCTGGGTGGGCCGACTTGCCCATCACGGTCGCCATGTCGACCTTGCTCAGGTCGGCATCGAGAATGATGAAGCCGTTGAGCTCGACCTTGATGGTGGAGCCCTTGACGGTCACTTCCTGAAAGTTCCATTCGCCGATGGGACGCTGGTAGCCTCGCTGGGCGGCGACCATGCCGTACGCCGAGCCATGGACCTGGCGGGGGTCGAGCTTGCCGCGGACCTTGTCGTAATTGTCGTCCAGGATTTGGCATTCGCACATGCCGACGTAGGCGGTGTTGCCGGTGCCGGGGAATCGGATGCACAAGCCATTATTGCCGCCGGTGGGAACCTTGAATTCGAGGCGCGCGACGAAGTCGGTCAGGTCATCTTGGTGGTAGAGGTTGCCGCCCTTGTTCGGCTTGCAGAAGATCGCGCCGTCGACCACTTCGTACTGGTCGGTCGCGCCCTTCCACTCGGTCAGGTCCTTGCCGTTGAAGATCGGCTTGAAGCCGTCGGTCTGCTTGGCCGCAAGGAGCTGGTTGGCCTCGGTGCCGCCGATCTCACGGACGAAAACCTGACGCCACCGGATGGGGGCGCCGTGGGTTTGCAGGGAGATGGGGCCCTTGACCGGGACGGCGATCTTGCGGTCATAGTAGTTCTCGAGGATGGCATGGTCGACGGTCTGCTGGCCGTTCAGCCAGACGCTGACACGGGAGCCGACCATGACGACACGCAGGGTGTTCCATTCGCCGGGGGGGTTGTCCGCCAGGACGAGGGGGAATTTGCCGGGGTTGGTCGCGGAGTTGTTCCAGAGGGCGCCACTGCCCTTGTCGGCGCCATTCTTTTTTTCCTTAGGGTTGGCCGGGTCCCAGATTTGGAGCTGCGGCACGCCGCGGAGGTAGATGCCGGAGTCGCCCAGCGGCGCCATGTTGTATTCGAGGGTCAGTTCAAAGTCGCCGTACTCCTTGACCGTGGTGGCATATTTGCCCTTCCCGTCGTTGAGCAGCTCGTCGCCCGCCGCCTTCCAGTGCTGCTGCATGTCGGCCGTCCAAAGCGCGTCGCGTTCGGCGCGCTTCTCCGGCGGCAACGCGAGGTAAGCACGGTGATCGGAAGTGTCGCCGCCGCGCCAGCCGGTGAGGTCGACGCCGTTGTAGAGGGCGGTGAAGCCGGCGGGCGGGGTGGGGGCGGCCGTCAGGGCGACGGCGGCGAGGAGGGCGAGGAGGCGCATGGTGTAAGGTAGACGGGGGTTAGAGGGGTTCGAGGGTGCAGCGTTTCACCTCGAAGGCACCGCCTTCGACCTGGAGGCCGATGAAACCTTCGGACAGGTTGGCGCCGGTGGCTTTGTTCACTTCCTTGCCGTTCACGAGGATGGTGACGGTATCCTTGTCGCAGACCGTCGTGAAGGTATTCCATTCGCCAACCGGTTTCTCGGCGCTCTCGCCGGGGCGGCCGATGCGGTACCCGCGGACCTTGCCCGTCTTCTTATCCGTGAGCGCGGTGCCATCCTTCACGGTGGCGCCGTTCCAGAAGTAGAAGTCGCCTTGGCGGTCGTGCATGCCTTGGCACTCGATGCTCTTGGGCCAGACCGCGTCCGGCGGGGTCATGTGGACGACGACCCCGGTATTGCCTGGCTTCGTGAAACGCCATTCAACGGTGAACTTGTATTGCTTATAGGCTTTCTCGGTGCGGAGGAAGCCGCTCGGTTTGCCGGTGCAGGCGAGCAGGCCGTCCTTGATCGACCAGGTGTCCTTGGCCGAGGCCTCCGGGAAGGCGACCCAACCGACGGTGTCCTTTCCGTTGAAGAGCTCGACCTTGGCGGTCGGCAGGGAGGCTTCGGCGGCGAAGGCGGGCAGCGCGGAGGCGAGCAAGGCCAACCAAAGGGACGGACGGAGGGAGGGGCACATGGGGATAGGCCCAACCGTAACCGGAGAGGTCAGGTTTTGAAGCGAAAAAGGCGACCGTTTACGACCGACTTAAGCCATGATGCCTTTGACCACCTTGCCCGCGATTCCCGTCAGGCGCACATCGAGCCCTTGATACTTCACACTCAGGTTGTGGTGGTCGATGCCCATGAGGGCCAGCATGGTGGCATGCAGGTCATGCACATCCACGACGTTCTCGACCGCGTGATAGCCGAGTTCATCGGTGGCCCCGTAGGTCGTGCCGGCCTTGACGCCGCCGCCGGCGAGGAAGACCGAGTAGCCCGCGATGTGGTGGTCGCGACCCGAGCCCTGACCCATCGGGGTACGACCGAATTCGCCGCCCCAGAGGATGAGCGTGTCTTCGAGCAGGCCTCGCTCCTTCAGGTCGTTGATGAGCGCCGCGGTAGCCTTGTCGACGTCCTGGGCGCCCATCTTCATGCCGTTGTCGAGGCCGCCGTGCAGGTCCCAGGCGCGGTGGTAGAGTTGAATCATGCGTACCCCGCGTTCGGCCAAGCGCCGCGCCATGAGGCAATTGGAGGCGAAGGAGCCATCGCCGATCTCCTTGATGCCGTAAGCTTCGATCGTCTTGGGCGATTCGCTCTTAAAGTCGAGCAGCTCGGGGACGCTGGTCTGCATCTTGAAGGCCATCTCGTACTGGGCTACGCGGGTGGCAATCTCCGGGTCGACGGTCTCCTCGGCCAGCCCGCCATTCAGTCGGCGGATTTCGTCGACCACCTGCCGCTGCGTGCTCTGGCAGACGCCCTGCGGGTTGCCGATGTAATGGACGGCTTCGCCTTTGGATTGGAACTGGATGCCCTGGTACTTGCTCGGGAGCACGCCGCTCGACCATTGGCGCGAGGAAATGGGCTGTTGGCCGGTGCGGCCGGCGGAGGTTAAGACGATGTACCCGGGGAGGTTTTCGGTCTCGGAGCCGAGTCCGTAGAGGAGCCAAGATCCCATGCAGGGGCGTCCCTTGATGATCGAACCCGTGTTGAAGAAGGCGTGGGCTGTGTCGTGGTTGATCTGCTCGGTCTTCATCGAGCGGACCACGCAGAGGTCGTCGGCGATGCTCCCGAGGTGCGGGAAGATGTCGGTGATCTCGGTGCCCGCCTTGCCCCACTTCTTGAAGTCAAAGGAGCCGCCTCGGGCCTTGAGCACCGCGCCCTGCAACTGGGCGATCTGTTGCCCCTTGGTGAAGGATTCCGGAAACGGCTGGCCGTCGAGTTTCTTCAGGACGGGCTTGGGGTCGAATAGTTCCAGGTGGGGTGGGCCGCCCGCCATGCAGAGGAAGATCACCCGCTTGGCCTTGACCGGAAAATCGGGCGAGCGCAGCGCGCCGCGGCTCCAGCCTTTTGGGGGGATGGGGGCGGGGGCCGCAAGACCGCGGGCGGCGAGCATGGCGAACGCCGCGCCACCGAGGCCATAAGCACTCTTAGTTAGAAAGCTTCGACGGTTGATCGAAAGCGCGTGGGCGATGGGGTCGTAAGGTCTCATGGCTCAGTAGCGCGTGATGGTTTCGTGGGAATTAAGGAGGACTCGGCAGGCCTGTGTCCAAGCGGCATGGGCCGCTGGATCGACCGTGGGCGGCGGGGTGAGGCCCACCTTGAGCAACTTCGTCGCTTCGTCCGGATTGGCCGTGTAGTAAGCCGTCTGGTCCGCGATCAACTTCGTCAACGAGGTGCGTTCGGCGGGCTTGACCCCGCGGCCCATCGCTAGGCGGAAGGCTTGATCCAGTCGATCCTCGCCGGCTGGCCGGGCGAGGAGCCGGGTGGCGAAGACGCGGGCCGCCTCGACGAAGGTCGGGTCGTTCAGCAGCGTCAGTGCTTGCTGCGGGGTGTTGCTGTAACTGCGAAGGGCCACGCATTCATCGCGGGCGGGTGCGTCGAAGTTAACCAGCATCGGGTGCAGGAACATCCGCTGCCAATGCATGTAGAGGCCGCGCCGCCATTGTTCCGCGTCCTTGCTCGCCGCGTAGGATCGGTTGGGGAATTGCAACGGCTCGTAGTAGCCTTCCGGCTGGTAGGGTTTCACGCTGGGCCCGCCGACGTCCTCGGCATTGAGCAGGCCGGCGATGGCCAGGGCGTTGTCGCGCACAAATTCCGCGTCGAGTCGGCGCGGGTTCTGCGAAGCCAGCCACCGGTTGTTCGGGTCGATGTCCTTGAGCTCCGGGCGTAGACTGCTGCTTTGACGGTAGGTGCGGCTGGTCACCATCAGGCGGGCCATCCGTTTCACATCCCAACCATGGTCGCGGAATTCCACGGCCAGCCAGTCGAGCAGTTCCGGGTGGCTCGGGGGTTCGCCCTGCGAGCCGAGGTCATCGAGGTTGGCGGAGAGGCCGCTGCCATGGAAGATCTGCCAAAGGCGGTTCATCACGGTGCGAGCGGTGATCGGGTTGTCCTGGGAGGTGATCCAGTTGGCGAGGTCAAGCCGCGTGAGGCGTTGTTGCTCGGTGCTGGTCCGTAGGCCCGGCAGGAAGGAGGGGGTCGCGGGTAGCACAATCGGACCGGAGGTGTCCAGGAAGTTGCCGCGCGGAAGGACGCGCACGGTCAGCGGCGCGCGCGCTTCCGTCACGAGCGACCAAGCCTCGCCGCGGCGGTAGTCGCGCAACTTCGCCGCCATGAGCTTCACCTGGTCGAAATCGGCGCGGGTCGGTTGCACCGAGCAGAGGTACGCGACCGCTTGTTCCGCGGCCGACTTCGCCGTCGGGCCGACGGTCAAGGGGTCGTACCCACCGAAAGGGGTGACGGCGATTTCGATCGGTTGCAGGCCCGCCCCATCGATGGCGACCAGCAAGGTGTCGGTCTCCGCGAGGTCGACCGGGGTGTCGAGCAACCAGACCGCGCGCGCGGTTCCGGCCGGGGGCACGGTCAGCGCCCACGTCGTCCCGATGCCCAGGGTCTCGGCCCCCCCCGCATACTTGATGTCATGAATCGCCGCGTCGGCGAAGCCCGCCGAGAGTTTGCGCTCCTTGCCGGCGGCGTTACGGACCGCGAAACCAACGGTCAGGCTGCTGCGGCTGCCGGGTTTGGCGTCCGGCAGGGAGAGGCGGAGCGCGGCGACCCGGAGGGCGCCGGGCTTGAGTGCGACGACGAGATTCTCGCCCTTGGCCAGGGCTTTCTTGAGGCCGACGGTTTGCCCGGCAGCGAGCGGCTGGGCGGACGATGCGACGGCGGTGCCGGTGCTCGGGTTGGGTGCCGGCTTCGCCCCCTTCTTCACCGGCGTAGCCGCCACTGGGGCCTGGTGGATTTCAAACGACCCGGTCGGCTTGAGCCAGCCGTCAGGGTTCCGCTCGGTGTAGTCCTTGAGCGAGGCCATCCAGGCGGCGACTTTGGCGGGGTCGGTCTTGCTCTGGGCGAAGGCGGCGATTTCCTGGCGGGCGCGGGCATCCTGCTTCTGGAGGTAGGGGCTCGTGGTCTTCACCTCGGGCGGGAAGGGGGAATCGTTGTTCACGCCCCGCAACTCCGGCTCCGGCGTGTAATTGTAGTCGGCGTAGACGCCCCATTGTTTCACGTCGGCGAAGAAGGCCTGCAGGGAATAGAAGTCGGCCGACTTGATCGGGTCGAACTTGTGGTCGTGGCATTCGGCGCAGCCAAAGGTCGAGCCCAGCCAAGCGGACGAGACGGAACGGACCCGTTCGGCGCCGTATTTGGCAAGGTATTCCTTGGGTTGGGCGCCGCCTTCGCGGGTCATCATGTTGAGGCGGTTGTAGCCGGACGCCACTTTCTGTTCTTCGGTCGAGCCCGGCAACAGGTCGCCGGCAAGCTGCTCCCGCGTGAACGCATCGAAGGGCTTGTTGGTGTTGAAGGCCTTGATCACGTAATCGCGGTAGGGGAAGATCCGCTGGTTCTGGTCGCCATGGAAGCCGACGGTGTCGGCGAAGCGGGCGACATCCAGCCACCACACCGCCATGCGTTCACCGAAGTGCGGCGAGGCCAGTAGCCGGTCCACTTGCTTTTCGTAGGCGTCGGTGGCCGTATCGGCCACGAAGCTCGCCAGTTCGGCCGGCGTGGGCGGTAGTCCCGTGAGGTCGAGCGTGACGCGGCGGAGCAGGCGCTCCTTCGAGGCTTCGGGCGAGGCAGCGATCCGCTTCTCCGCGAGCTTCGCGCCGATGAAGGCGTCGATCGGGTTGCGCCCGCCGGTCGGCAGGGCGGGGGTCGCCGGTGATTTCAGCGGGACGTACGACCAATGTGCCTCGTAAAGGGCGCCTTGGGCGACCCAGCGACGAAAGAGTTCCTTTTGCGCCGGCGTGAGGGTTTTGTGCGCCTCCTTGTTCGGCATCACGTCATCCGGGTCGGTCGCGAAGATACGCTTGATGATCTCGGAGTCGTCGGGCTTGCCGGGGACGATGGCGATGGCGCCGCTTTTGCCGGCCTTCAGTGCTTCCGTGCGGATGTCCAGACGAAGCTGGCCCTTGCGGGATTTGGCGTCGAAGCCGTGGCAGTGAAAGCAGGTGTCCGACATGATCGGCCGAATGTCGCGATTAAACGAGACGGCGTCATCGGGCGCGGCGGCCAGATGAGTGGTGGCGCTGGCGGCGAGCAAGAGGGTAGACAGATACGCGCGCATAAGGGGGTAAGGCGTAAGACATGCCCTAAGCCCCGAGGTTTCAACTGGAAAGACCCCGGCCGGCCCTTTTACCGGGCCAGCCAATTGACCGCATCAATCACCACAAAGCCATCCGCGCCCTCATTGGAGACGATGACGGCGGCGGGGGTGTCGTTGGTGAAGTCGTAGGTGCCGAGGGAGAGGAGGTGATTGGCCGGACCCTTGGTGAGGTCGACCTTCTGGGTTACGGTCTGACCAGCCTGCTCGAGGGTGACCTTGGCGTTGGTGGCGCGGTTGGCGTTGGGGACCACCGCGAGAAAGACTTCGTAACGGCCGGCTTTCGGGAGTTTGGCCTCGAAACGGGCGCTGGTCGGGCCGTGCGCACCCTTGGCGTCGTGCCGGTAGCCCTGGCCGACGTAACTCGCGGAGGCGGTGCTCGCGGTCCAGGTGCCGGTCAACTGGGCGTCATCGTCGTCGACGGTGACGCCGGGCAGGTCCTTGGGCTCGCGATGGGGCGCTTTCGGCGGGCCGACGCGGTCGACGATCTGCCCGTCGGCCTGCAGACGCGCGAGGAGCCCGGGGTAGGGGACGTCTTGGACGGCGACTTGCTGGTCGATGGCCTGGCAGGCGGCGGTGGCTGCGGACTGCCCGAGAATCATGAAGACCGGCTCCATCCGGATCGACCCGTAGGCGATGTGCGTGCAACTGACGCAGACGGGGACGAGAAGGTTGGCGCATTGCGCCCTCTTCGGCACGAGCGTACCGTAGTCGATGGGGTAGGGGCGCCCTGGGTTCACTTGGACGTCGCCTTCGTTGCGCACGTAGGCTTTACCGTCGGCATCCTTGACGACGATACGCTGCACGTTGTGCGAATCCATGTTGTAGGAACCCATACCGACCGAGCGGGGAGAGTGCGTCTGGCGTTTGAGGTGGTTCTCGTTGATGGTCAGATCGGAGGTCATGCGGCGCGCCTCGCGGACGTAGATTTGGTGGGGCCAGTTGCCGTTATCGGTGAACTCGTCCTTGGCCAAGCCCCACAGCGCAAAGCCTTCACGAATCTTGGCTGGCACGGAGGCGTCGTTGGCGAGGAAGTACAGGTAGCCCTGCTGGTATTGGCGGTGCTCGGCGATGATCTCGCGGCGGCGCTCATAGGAGGCGTCGGGATAATCCCAGTTCATACCAATGTTATCCGTGCTGAAGGGGCCGTGGTTGTTGGTGTCGGTCTTGGCGTTCGGGATGAGGTCGAATTTACCAAAGACGTGCGTGGCGCCTTGAGCTAAGGCCCGGGCGAGGAGGGCGTATTGCTTCGGGTCGTAACCCGGGGGCTGGGGGAATTCGACACGGTTGGCTGCCGCCTTGGTCAGGCACATGCGGAAGTTATACGCTTGGATCTTTTTGTCGCCGGCGCCGTCTTGGCCGCCGACAGGGATGTCCTGGATGCGGGGCAAGAGGCCCGACGTCGGGTCGCCTTCAATGACGTAGGGATCAACCTTACCTGCAAATTGGTGCGACTTCGCGTGGCCGAGTTGGATGCCATTAAGGGTCTCATCGAAGGCCGCATTGGCTTCGCGGCCGACGGTGTAGGTGATGCCGGCGGCGGCCATCAAGTCGCCTTCATAGGTGGCGTCGATGAACATGCGGCCAGCAAAGCGACGTTTGCTCAGCGTGGTGATGGCAAGGATGCGGCCATCCTTTTTCTCGACCCCTTGGGCTCGGTCGAGCCATTCGTCGCGTTCGACGATCAGTTGGTGTTCCTTCACATAATCTTCGAAGACCTTTTCGGCGACCGACGGTTCAAAGATCCACATCGTTCGTTCCGAGGCGTCCATGGCGACCGTGCCTTGGCCTTTATTGCCGAACTTTTCCTTGGCTTCGTGCTTCCAGGCTTCGGGTTTCTGGTAGGCTAGCCAAACCCGGTGGTAGAAATCGCGGGAGAGACCGCCGATGACGGACTTATCGCCCGAATCGGTGAAGCCTAGCCCGCCGCTGGAAAGGCCGCCGAGGTGCTTGTCGGGGCTAATGACGATGACGGTCTTGCCCATCTTCTTCGCTTGCACGGCGGCAATGATGGCGGCCGAGGTGCCGCCGTAGATGACGATGTCATAGGTCGGCTGCGGGGCTTCGGCAACGAGCGCACAGGGGAGGGCGAGGAGTAGGGCGAGCAGGCGGCGCATGGGGGTTTGCCCCAACCTGTCGAAATCATCCCGGAGGGGAAGGTGAAAACGCCGTCAGGGCGCCGGTCATCAACGCTTCTCCGCTTGGGTCCGGATGAACCGTACCACCGCCTGGTGGCCTGGGTCGTCCGCCAAACGAAGGTCATGGCCGGCACTGCCATGGTCCTTGCCGATCGCCTTGAGCGAGGTCGTCTCGGGATGGCCGGCCCCTTTCAGCATCGCCAATAGGTAGAGGTTCTCCTCGGCCCGACCAGGCATGTCATTCTCCGCGTAGATGGTCAGCAGGGGTGGCAACGCCTTGCGGACGAAGAAAGCGGGGGCCGCTTCGTCGGAGGTCGTGGCGTGACGCGAAAGCCCACGTTCCTCGCGGACGGTATAATGGGTGAAGACTTGCCCGCTGACTTGGGCGATGCCGGCCACATCCTTCAGGCCAAGGCCGTAAGGACGGAGGCGAGCCTCGTCGAAGCCGACGAGGAGGGCGAGGTAACCGCCGGCGGAATGGCCGCCGATGAAGACCTTCCGCGGGTCGCCGCCGTGTTGGGCGATGTGACGGACAGTCCAGGCGAAGGCCGCGGCGGCGTCGTCGACGTACTCAGGGTATTTCGCCTTGGGGTTGAGTCGGTAGTCGGGGACCACGACCGCGATGCCTTCGCGGGCGAAGCTGGCTGCGATCTCGGTACAGTGCTCCGTCGCCAGATCCTTACCGCCGTTCTTGAGGCCGCCGCCATAGAACCAGACGTAGGTGGCGAACGGTCGGTCGGCCGGGGCCGGCAGGGTGAGGTCAAGTTTACAGCGGCCGGTCTCGTAGGCCGTCAGGTCGTCGCCGCTTCGGTAAGTGAGGTCCTTGAGGACCTTCGGCGCGGGTTCGGCGAGGGCGGTGACCGCACCGGCAAGCAGGAGGGCGAGGCGGCGCATGCTCAGGCGATGAGATCCTGCACGATCTTGCCGTGGACGTCGGTGAGACGGTAGTCCCGGCCGGCGTTGCGGAAGGTGAACTCCTCGTGGTTGAAGCCGAGGAGGCGGAGCAATGTCGCGTGCAAGTCATGCACGTGGACGACGTCTTTGACGGACTTGAAGCCGAACTCGTCGGTCTCGCCGAAGACGGTGCCGGCCTTGACCCCGCCGCCGGCGAGCCACATCGTGAAGCCGTGGTTGTTGTGGTCGCGCCCGTTGATCTTGCCGGCGTTGGAGCCAGGGGTGGGCAGCTCGACCGTCGGGGTGCGGCCGAACTCGCCGCCCCAGATCACCAAGGTCTCGTCCAGTAAGCCGCGCTGCTTGAGGTCGCGAAGGAGGGCCGCGATGGGTTGGTCGGCTTCATGGGCGAGCTTGCGGTGTTGGACCTCCAGATCGTCGTGGCTGTCCCACGGCTGGCCGGCGCCATGCCAGAGTTGAACGAAGCGCACGCCCCGCTCGATGAGGCGGCGGGCGATCAGGAACTGGCGGCCTTGCGTAGTGTCGCCGTACATCTCGCGGATCGCCTCGGGTTCGCGACTGAGGTCGAACGCGTCGGTCGCCTCGAGCTGCATGCGGTAAGCCATCTCGAAGGACTGGGCGCGGGCCTCGAGGGCGGCATCCTCGGCGCGCGCGGCTTTGTGCTCGGCGTTCAGGCGCGCCAAGAGGTCGAGTTGGCGGCGCTGGGCGGGGCGCGAAAGGCCGGCGTTGCGGATGTTTTCGATCAGTTCGTCGACATTCCGCTTCGAGGAGTCGACGTAGTTGCCTTGGTAGACGCCTGGCAGGAAGCCGCACTGCCAGTTCTGCGTTTCTTGGATCGGGTAGCCCCCCGGGCAGAGGGTCATGAAGCCGGGCAGGTTCTCGTTCTCGGTACCCAGTCCATAGGTGACCCAGGAGCCGAAGGACGGCCGGACTTGGCGCGCCTCGCCGCAGTTCATGAGCAGCAACGACGGCTCGTGGTTAGGGACGTCCGCCTTCATCGAGCGGATGACGCATAGGTCGTCGGCGAACTCCGCCGTCTTGGCGAAGAGCTCGCTCACCTCGAGCCCGCTCCGGCCGTAGCGTTTCCAGGTGAACGGGGAGCGGAAGGCGGCGCCGGTTTTGCGTTCGGTCGCGATGTAATCGCCGGGGAGCTTCTGCCCGTGGTATTTATCCAGCGTTTCCTTGCGGTCAAAGGTGTCGACGTGGGAAGGGCCGCCGTTGGCGAAGATGTGGATGACATGCTTGGCCTTGGCGGGGAGGGGCGGGCGGCGCGCGGCCAAGGGGTGGAGCGGATTGACGTTCACCGGGCTCGCGCGCAGCTCGCGTTGGAGCATCGTGGCCATGGCGGTGGCCCCGAGGCCCATGCCGCATTTTCGGAGGAATTCCCGACGGCTGTGTTGGAAAAGTTCGGAAGGGGTCATCAGTCGACGAAGTTGAACTCGTTGGATTCGAGGAGGACTTGGGCCAAGGCGGACCAGCCGGCTTGCGGGGTCGGCGATTTGCCGAACTCGGCACTGGCTGACGTGATCATCTCGCCGGACTTCGCGTCCTTGATCGTCGGCGCCCACACGAACCCATCGCTGTTCGGGCCGTTCAGGTCATCGAGGAGGAAATCGAGGATTTCACCCGGGGCGAGGTCAACCGTGGCGAGCCCGACCGGGGCCGCCTCGCCGCCTTTGACGATCCACTCGCCGAGGAGCCCGCGGCGGTCGCTGACGATGCGGGCCCGCACGCCTTGGCTCGTCTTGCTCGGCACCTTGAGCTCCCCTTCGATGCGCACCAGGGCGGCGGCCCCGGCCTGCCAGCGGCGGATGACCGCATGCTGGCCATCATCGCCAGGGTGGCCGCCCTTGGCCGTGAGGAAGGCGTGGCCGTTGACCTTGTCGGGGATCTTGGCTTGCGGGGCGATTCGCTCGTCGACGCGCGTTTTCATCTCGGCGAAGCTCACGGCCTTCCGGGCGGCGTCCCAGCCCCCGATGCCGTTCTTCCACGCGGCGGGGGCCGGGGCGACGCCGAATTCCCGGAGGAAGTCGGTGGCGAGGGTGACTTCCCCGGCCGTGGCGGCGCGACCCAAGGTCAAGCGGTACAAGGCCTGCACCCGCTCGGTCGGCGTGGTGAGGTTCGCCGTCTGCGTGGCCAGGCTATCGGACAAGGAGCGGCTGAACGGGTGGTTGATCATCCACAGCGCTTGTTGGGGCGTGGTCGTCTGGTTGCGTTTGGCCACGTGGTAGTCGGGGTTCGCGAAGTCGAACGTCCGAAAGACGGCCGGGAGGTTCTGGCGATCGATGAAACTGAAGACCGTCCGGCGCGGTGTGGTGAAATCGGCGATGAGGTCGAACGGCTGGCCGGCCGCCTTGCCGTCGAGTCTACCTGCGGAGCGGAGCATGCTGTCGCGCATGGCTTCGAAGTCTAGGCGGCGGCGGTTCATCCGCCAGCTCAGCAGGTTTTCAGGGTCCTTGGTCAGGCCGGCTTCGTTCAGGGCGGAGGACTGGCGGAAGGTTGCCGAAAGGACCATGCCGCGGAGCACTCGCTTCATCGACCACCCATCGGTCATGAACTTGGCCGATAGGTGCTCCAGCAGCGCCGGGTTCTTGGGCGGGGCGGTGCGTACCCCGAAGTCGCTCGGCGTCTCGACGAGCGGTTGGCCGAAGACTTGGTTCCAAACCCGATTCACCATCACGCGGGCGGTCAAGGGGTTGGCCGGACTCGCGATGGCTTCGGCCAGTTCCCTTCGGCCGCTGCCTTGCGTGAAGGGTTGCCGGGGGCCGCTCGCGAGCAACTCCAGGTATTGACGCGGGACGGTCTTGCCGGGGCGTCCAGGGTTGCCGCGGAGGAAGATGGTGCCGTTAACCGGATTCGGTTTGTCGACCATGACCATCGCCCGTGGCGGGCTCTTGGGGTTCGTCGCCTTGAAGGCTTCGGCCTCGCGGACCAACTTGCGGTAGCCTTGGGCATCGGCGGTGACATACGAGCCGATGAGCGACTCCGCCGTCGGGGCCGTCGGTCCGTTCGGCGCCTCGATGATCTCCGCCCACGGCTTGCGGCCAGGTTCCGCCGACTTGCCGCGCGCGCTGGCCAGCAGGTTCGCGTAGACCGCCGCGAGTTCGTCGAACTTCTTCGGCATCGCCTTGGTCAGCTCGACCCGCAGCGCTGGGTCGATCGGCAGGTCGGACTTCGCCAGCAACTGCGTCGCCAGCGTGACGGCGAACTGGTCGTCAGGGGTGGCGGCGAGTCGGGTCCAGAGCCCCCAGAGCGGGTCGGCGGGTTTCAGTCGCGGCTGGATGACCTTCTTCCACCCGGCGAGCACGGAGGGGTAGAGGGCGAGGCGTTTGGCTTCCTGGTCGGCGTTGAGTTTGGGGTCCGCGAGCGCACGACGCAACAGGGTGAGGTAGGCGTTCGTCTTGGGCGCGCTGAAGGAACCTTCGCGACGAGAGGTCACGAACTCGGTGCCCTTTTTCTGTAGGCGCGCGAGCTCGGCCTCGAACTCCTCGGTCTCCTTGGTCGCCGTGAACGGTTTGAGCAGGGGTTTCTCCTTCGGTTCCTCCGACGAGTTGAAGATCGCGTAGAGCGAGTAGTAGTCGCCGGTGGGGAGGGGGTCGAACTTATGGTCATGGCAGCGGGCGCAGGCCATGGTGAGCCCCTGCATGCCACGCATCACCACGTCGATGCGGTCGTCGATGACGTCGTTCTGGTTGTTGAGGAAGCGTCGACCTAGGGTCAGGTACCCGAGCGCGGCCAGGTCGCGGTTGTCCTCGCCGGCGGTCAGTTTGTCGGCCGCCAGCTGCAGTTTGAGGAAGCGGTCGTAAGGGAGGTCGCGGTTGAAGGCCTGGATCACCCAGTCGCGGTAGGTGTAGGCGTAGGCGTAGCGGCGCTCTTCCTCGAAGACGTAGCCCTTGGTGTCGGCGTAGCGGGCGACATCAAGCCAGTGCCGACCCCAGCGTTCCCCGAACGCGGGTGAGGCAAGCAAACGGTCGACGAGCTTCTCGGTCGCCTGTGGGTCGCGGTCGTTCACGAACGTCTCGACCTCGGTCGCCGTCGGGACGAGTCCCCAGAGGGTCAGGTAAAGACGTTTGGCGAGGACGTCGCGGGGAGCTTCGGGGGAAAGCGTCAGGCCTTCGGCTTCCAGTTTCGCGAGGACGAAGGCATCGAGCGGGGAGCGGACGCGATCGGCGTCGCGAACATTCGGGACCGTGGGCGCCACGACCGGCTGGAAGGCCCAGTGCCGACGAGGGTCCGCAATCGTGGGACCGGCTTCGGTCGGCCAAGGGAGACCTTGCTGCACCCATTCCGCCAAGGCGGCGATCTGCGCCGGCGGGATTTTCTCACCTTCCCCCGGCATCGGCTCGACGTCCTTTTGCTTCACATGGTTGACCGCGAGGATGAGGCGGCTGGCCGCCGGATTGCCGGGGACCACCACCGGACCGACTTCGCCGCCCTTGAGGACGAACTCCCGCGAGTCGAGGCGTAGCCCGGACTTCTGCTTCTTGGGGCCGTGGCAGGAGTAGCAATGCTCGGCGAGGACCGGCCGGACTTCTTTTTCGAAAAATTCGACCTGGGCGGGGGAGGGCGTCGGCGCAGCCGCCGCCAGCCCGGCTAAGGGTAGCAAAAGAAGGTAGGTCAGGGGTCTCGGGGACATCGCTAGGTCTTTAACAAGGGGGGGTGGGGGAGGTTCCCCTCAAGTAAACGGATTCAGGAGAAAGGCAAAGCCAGGGGTCAACCGGCAAAGGTCGCCTTTTATCGTTAATATTCTTCCAACCTTCCCCGGTTTCGCCTGTCTGCTAAGTCTACCCCTTACCCGCCCCACGCCTTTATGTCGAAGCCTACCTACCTCCGCGCCTTGGGCGCGTTCCTCCTGCTCGGTCTGACGGCCCTCCCTGCCGGAGCGGCCGATATCGTGTTCCTCGCCGGTGGCCGGAGTCACGGGCCCGGCGAGCACGAGTTCAACGCGGGTAGCCAGGTACTCGCCAAGGCGATCAATGAGCAGAGCGGGCTCGGCCTGAAAGCCACCGTCATCTCGGGTTGGCCCAAGGATGAAACCGTGCTCGATGGCATCAAGTGCTTGGTCATCTACGCTGACGGCACCAGCGTGGTCGGCAAGGGCTGGGCCAAGGTCGACGCCCTAGCCAAGAAAGGCACCGGTATCGTCTTCATGCATTACGCCGTCCACCCCGATGCCAAGGAGGGTGAGCAATATTACCGCCCGTGGATCGGGGGTGCCTTCGAGTCGGGGTGGTCCGTCAACCCGCACTGGGTCGCCGACTTGCAGGCCTTGCCGAATCATCCGGTGTCCCGCGGCGTCACCGGCCTCGTCCAGGCTTACGATGAATTCTACTACCACATGCGTTTCCTGGCCGATCGGGCGAAGGTCCTCGATTTGGTGACGGCCACGCCCACCCGCGAGAACGTTAAGCAATACATCAATCTCTGGAACCAGCATGGCATCGAAGGCCTTGGTCAAAAGCAGACCCTCATGTGGGGCGTCGAGCGTGCCGATGGCGGCCGTGGGGTCGGCTTTACCGGTGGCCATTACCATCGCAACTGGGCGATCGACGGCTTTCGGAAGCTCGCCCTCAACGCGATCGTCTGGGCCGCCAAGGTGGAGGTCCCGGCTGATGGCGTGAAATCAACCCCGCTCACCGAGGACGAGCTGAACGCCAACCTCGACGCCAAGGGCAAAGCGAAGCGTCTGACCGTCCCGCAAACCGGGGAGTTCGCCAAGTTGCCCGCGGCGCCGATTCAGGTCGACCGCGAGAAGGGTTTCACCGCGACCACCAAGCCCGAGGTCAAGCCTGCAGAGAGGTCCACCGCGAAGCCTGTCTCCGCCGCACCCAGCGCCGCCAAGCCCGAGGCCCCGAAGCCTCTCGCGCAGACGAAGGATATCACCGCTGGCGACAAGAAGCGCCTGACGGAGCTAACGGCCGACCTCAAGGGCGCCAAGGAGCTCTTCCTGATGGTTTCCGACCTCGGCGACAATAACTGCGACTGGGCCTCCTGGATCGAGCCGACGTTGCTCATGGCCGACGGGACGACGAAGAACCTCATCGATTTGAAGTGGAAGTCCGCCACCGCCAGCCACGGCGCCGTGCTCGTGGGCAAGAATAATTCGAAGGGTCCGCTTTCCGTCGCTGGCAAGGTCTACACCAACGGTATCGGCACGCACGCGACTTCTCTCATCGCCTACGATCTCCCCGCGGGCGTGGTCGGCTTCCGTACCCAAGTCGCCCTTGACGACGGTGGTTTGGAGCGCGGCGGTAAGCGCAGCCCAGCCGCCGTCCGTTTCCTCGTCTTCGGCGCCCAGCCGGACGAACAGAAAGCCGTCGCCGTCGAAGATGGCCCAACCTTCGTTCCGCCGGAACTCTTCACGGTGCCTGAGGGCTTCGAGGTCACGGTCTGGGCCACGTCGCCGCAACTCTTCAACCCCACCAATATCGATTTCGACGAGAAGGGCCGGATGTTCATCGCTGAGGGCGTCAATTATCGCGGTAAGGCCGGTCGCCGCAAGGAAGGCGACCGCATCGTCATCCTCGAGGACACCACTGGCGCGGGCAAGGCGGATAAAGCGACGGTCTTCGTCCAGGACACGAACCTGGCCTCCCCGCTGGGCGTCGCCGCCATCGACGGTAAAGTCGTGGTCTCCCAGCCGCCGGACTTGATCGTTTACACCGACGTCAATCGCGACGGGGTCTTCGACCCGGCGGTCGATAAGCGCGAGGTCCTCCTGACCGGCTTCAATGGCCGCCAGCACGACCACTCCCTTCACAGCGTGACCGTCGGTCCGGACGGGAAGTGGAACTTCAATCAAGGCAACACCGGCGCGGACTTCATCGACAAGGCCGGCCGCCACTTCTACATGGGGAGCCCTTACATGCTCGGCGGCATCGCCGGGAAGCGTAGCGACGACGGCAATGTCTGGATTGGCGGATTCTCGGTCCGCATGAACGCCGATGGCTCTGACCTCCGCATCGTTGGTCACAACTACCGTAATAGCTACGAGCAGGCGATTAACTCGTTCGGCGACCTCTACCAGAGCGACAATGATGACCCGCCTGCCTGTCGTGTCTCCTTGATCATGGAAGGCGGTAATGCTGGCTTTGCCTCCCTCGACGGTAAGCGCTCCTGGGGGGCCGATAAGCGTCCCGGGCAGTCCACCCCGGTGGCGGAATGGCGGCAGGAAGACCCGACCACCATGCCCGCCGGCGATGTCTATGGCGGCGGTTCCCCGACCGGCGTCGCCTTCTACGAGAACGGCGCGCTCGGCGAGAAGTGGAACGGCCTGCTCCTGGCCTGCGAAGCCGGCAAGAACGTCATCTTCGGCTATCAACCCAAGCCCGATGGCGCCGGCATGAAGCTCGAGCGTTTTGATTTCATCACCTCCAACAAGGAGAAGGAGTGGGCGGGGTCCGACTTCCTAGGCGGCCGCGCGACGGGCGTCCTGAAGACGATGTTCCGTCCGGCCGACGTCACCGTGGGCCCGGATGGCGCAATTTACTTCGCCGATTGGTTCGACCCCGGCGTGGGCGGTCACGGCACGCGCGATAATCGCTACTCCGGCACCATCTACCGCGTCGCCCCGAAGGGTTTCAAGTCGGTGGTCCCGAAGATTGACCTCGGCGTGACGGAAGGCCAGTTGCTTGCCTTACGTAGCCCCGCCCCGAATGTCCGCGGCGCCGGGTTTGCCCGCCTCAAGGCCCAGGGAGATAAGGTTGCCGACGACGTCGCCTCCCTGCTGGGCGATGCGAATCCCTACGTCGCCGCGCGCGCCGTGTGGTTGCTAGCGCAACTCGGCGATAAGGGCGTCGCCCTCGCCCAGAAGGAACTCGCCTCGGCCGACGCCACGCGGCGACTGGTCGCCTTCCGTGCCCTGCGCGCCGCCGGACGCGACGTGTTTGCCCTTTGCCAGTCCGCGGCCACCGACGCTTCTCCTGCGATCCGTCGCGAAGTCGCGCTCGCGCTCCGTGACTTCAAGACCCCGGCCGCCGTCGCCACCTTGGTGACCGTCGCGAAAGGTTTCGACGGACTGGATCGCGCTTACCTGGCGGCGATCGGCCTGGGGGCCATCGACCGCGAGGCCGAGGTCTACGCCGCCCTCGCCAAGGAGATGGGGGCCGCGCCCGCCGCTTGGTCGCCCGCCTTTGCCGCGCTGACCTGGCGACTCCACCCGCCGCAGTCCGTCGCCGGCGTCCGGGAACGCTTGTTCTCCGGGAAACTGTCGGCCGACGAATCCAAGGTCGCCTTGACCGGGTTGGCCTTCACGAAGAGCGCCGCCGCCGCCGCGACCATGGTCGAACTCGCGCTCGACAAGAGCTTCGTCCACCGCGAATTGGCTAACTGGTGGTTGCAAAGCCGCAAGGGCAACGACTGGAAGGAATTCGACGTGGAGAAAGTCATGAAGCTGCGCGGTCTCTATGACCCCGCCAAGGCCGTCGTCACCGCGGTGGATCTCCTGCCGGAAGCCGCCGATGCCAAGCCCCTCTCCACCGTCGAGCAGATCGCCGCCTTGAAGGGCGACGCGGCCCGTGGCAAGGTCACCGCCGCCGTCTGCCTCGGTTGCCACCGGCTCGGCGACCAAGGCGTGGACTATGGCCCCAACCTCACCACCTACGCCAAGCAGCAGTCGGTCGAGACCGTCGTGCTGGGCATCGCCCGCCCCTCCGCCGAGATCTCGCACGGCTTCGAAGGCGTGCGCCTAACCACCACGGATGGTATCGTCGTGCATGGCATCGTGCTGAGCGACGCCGACCCCGTCATGCTCAAGTGCCTGGGGGGCGTCGTCCAGACCATCCCGAAGGCCAAGGTCAAGTCGCTCACCCCGCTCCCCCGCTCCTTGATGCTCTACCCCTCGCAGATGGGTCTCGCCGATCAGTCGGTGGCGGACCTCGTGGCCTACCTGCGTAGCCTCTAAAGCACAGTTAGTATAAAATTGTGCGGGGAATGTAAGGGGTGCGGTCGCTCGCGGCTTGCCCCCCCGGGACGGTGTCCCTAGATTGGCCGCATGGTTCGCCTGTTGTTCCTCGGACTTTGCCTCCTCCCGTCCCTCGGTTTCGCCCAGGAGCCGGTGATCCCTCGCTACCGCGAGGCGGAGCTCGGCAATGCCGAGGCGCAGGTCGAGGTCGGTCATTACTATGTCATCCAATACGCCAAGAACCGTATCCGCCGCAACCTGACCGAGGCACTCGACTGGTACGGTCGCGCGGCGAAGCAGCGCAATACCCTGGGGATGATGCGACTGGCTGAGCTCCACCTCCGGCCCGAACCCGAGGTCCACAGCCCCGCCGATGCCTTCGACTGGTATGATCGACTCTATGAGTCCAATCGTCCAGGGACGGGCTGCAACGCGGCCCTGGCTCGGTTCTACGCGGAGGGTGTCCCGGCGCGCGACGGCAAGGCCGCGTCCCCGCCCGACATGCGCCGTGCGTATTACCATGTCCTCCTGCATGCTTCGACGGGAATCATGCCGCCCGACATGACCGAAATAAAGAGCCGGGCGCGGGGGAAGCTGACGGCCGCGGAGGTCAAGGATATCGAGGATCGCGCCTTCCGCTGGGTGGAGGATCACAATAAGCCCGGTTTCAAGCTGGATGTCGAACTAGCCGCTGGCGAGGGCCCGGACAAGGCCGGTAAGAAGAATAAGGACGGGAAAGCCACCACGACCGATGAACCGATCGACACCTCCGACAAGGCGCTCGATCTAGCTATCAAGAATCAGCAAGAAAGCGCGAAGCAAGTGGCACCCCTCGGTAAGCAAAAGCGCTACCTGTTACCGTCCGCCGATCGCGAGAAGAAGTAGCCGACTCGGGGTTTGCCTCGGGAGGGCAGGGTGCTTTGCTCCGGCCTATGCGTCCCACCCTCGTCGCCTTGCTTGGTACCGTGGTACTGGCCTTCGGTCAGGCCAAGAAGCCCACCGGGGTCGGCAAGGAGCCCGCGGAGGCTCCGGGGCGCTGGATCTTCGCCACCGTCGGCGTCGACCGTAAGCCCGAGGGGACCGCCGAGCACACGGCGCTCAAGGGGCTCGCCCTCCGCCTCGGCGAAGACGGGAAGCACGCCCTCGCCTACGACACCGAGCTCGCCCGGGTAGTCGGGGGCTGGTCGGGCAAGTTCGTGAGCGAGATGAACCTGATGACGCGCGGCGAGTACCCGTCGGCGTTGGGTCACGTTTATTTCTCCACCGACGATGACCTGGCTGGGCTGGCGGTCGGCGAAGGGGCCGCGGTGCTCGCGCATCGTCAGGGCTACGGCCCGCTCGGCGCCGACCATTACCGTTTGACGAGTTTCGCCCCGGTCGGCGACGGGGTGCTCGTCTTTGCCGTGCCGGGTTCGACCGACCGCGTGACCGAGGTGCCGCGCTTGGTTGATTCCAATGAAGCCCAGGTGATTGTCCGTGCCCTGCGCACGGAGACCGCCGGGGGCGTCACGGTCTTGCTCGGCCGAGTCCAGGACGCGGGCCGGATTGGCGTGCGCGGGCCGGGGCGCCGCGATCAAATCCAAGGTTGGGAGGTCTACCGGGTGCCCGCTGGTAAACAGCAATTTGAGATCGCCTATGCCCCCGTCGGCGCCGCACGCCCCGAAGGCTGGCCCGAGGCGGGGGCACCCGCCGCTTCCGGCCGGCGCTGGCCGCAGACGGTCGAGACCACGGGCGAACTCTCGACCAAGGTCGGCGAGCCTTACGTGGTCGACCGGGTCAAACTCCCCGAGAGCAACCCTTGGAAGGCCCCGATGTTCACCTCGGCCTTCGATTTCCTGCCCGATGGGCGCGTCGTGGTGGCCACCTTTCATGGCGACGTCTTCATCGCCTCGGGGATTGATGCGCAGCTGGAGAAGGTGACGTGGCGTCGTTTCGCCGCGGGCCTCTATCACCCGCTGGGCCTGAAGGTTGTCGGCGGGGAGATTTTCGTCACCTGCCGCGATGGCCTGTGGAAGCTGCGCGACACCGATGGCGACGGGGAGTGCGACCGCTACGAGGTCTTCAATGCCGACGTCCAGATCACCAGGAATTTCCACGAGTTCGTCTTCGACCTGCAGACCGACGCCGCCGGGAATTTCTACTTCATCAAGGCCGGCCCCGTCCGCAAGGGTGGGCGGGGTTTTGACGAGATCTGCGATCACCATGGCGCTCTCTGCAAGGTTTCCGCCGACGGTCGGACGTTTTCCGTCGTCGCCACCGGTTTCCGCGCCCCGAACGGGCTGGGGATCAGCCCAACGGGCCAGCTCACGACCGGCGACAACGAAGGTACCTGGACGCCGGTCTGCCGGTTGAATTGGATTAAGGAGGGTGGGTTTTACGGTGTTCCGCCGCTCGCCCATCGTGCGAACGAGCCGACCGACTACGATCGCCCGCTTTGCTGGTTCCCCAAGGACGTCGATAACTCCAGCGGGGGGCAGGTTTGGGTGACCTCGGACAAGTTCGGGCCGTGGAAGGATCGCTTGCTGCACCTTAGTTACGGCACCTGCTCGCTCTTCGGCGTCCTCCCCCAGGAGGTCTCGTTCCGTGGCCAGCCACAGATGCAGGGCGGCGTCAGCCGATTCAACGTTAACTTCGACAGCGGGGCCATGCGTGCCCGCTTCAACCCCCAGGACGGCCAGCTCTATGTCGTCGGTCTGCGCGGCTGGCAGACTACGGCGACGCGCAATGGCTGCCTCCAGCGGGTGCGCTATACCGGGGCGGCTTACCGCGCGCCCCTGCAGCTGGCCGTGCATCCTGGGCAGGTGGTGCTGACCTTCGGTGCTCCGGTCGACCGCTCGACCGCGGAGGATCCCGCCAGCTGGAACGCGGAACTTTGGAATTACGTCTGGTCCGCCGCCTACGGTTCACCCGAGGTATCGACCATCGTCCCGGCCCGTGCCGCCGCCGAACTCGGTAAGGACGGTAAGCCGGAGTTCTCGAAAGACCAGATGGCCGAGCGCAAGCACGACCCCTTGGCGATCCGCTCCGCCAAGGTCTCCGCCGACGGCTTGACGGTCACCCTAGAGACCCCCGAGCTTCGCCCCGCCATGCAGATGCTGCTCAAGTACGACCTTAAGTCAGCCGACGGGCAGGCGCTGCGTGGGCAGGTCGTCAATACCATCCACGCGCTCGCCCAGTAGCCACCCCTACGGGGCCGGCCTTAGGCGTCCTTGCGGGCGTCGAGTTCCATCCAGCGCTCAACGGCTTGGGCGTGCTCGGCTTCCAAGGCATGCAGTTTCTTCTGGAAAGCCGCCGCCTGGGCCCCGCCGTCTTTATAGATTTCGGGGTCTCCGAGCTGCACCGAGAGCTGGGCCTGTTCGGCCTCCAGCTGCTCGATCTTGCTCGGCAAGGTTTCGAGTTCCTTCCGTTCCTTGTTGTTAAGTTTGGCGCCCGCGGGGGCGGGGGTGGTCGCGCCTTTGGTGACGCTGGCTTTGGCCGCGGGGGGTACGCTCAGCGCACTCTGGCGCTTGGCGACCGCGATGCGGGCGAGCTCGTGACGCCAATCGGTGTAGCCGCCGGCGTGTTCCGTGACAACCCCATTGCCTTCGAAGACCAAAGTGCTGGTCACGACATTGTCCAGGAAAGCGCGGTCGTGGGAAACCATGATTAAGGTGCCGGCGTAATCCACGAGGATGTCCTCAAGGACGTCGAGGGTCTCGGCGTCGAGGTCATTGGTCGGTTCATCGAGCACGAGCACGTTCGCGGGCTTGGTGAAGAGGCGGGCCAGCAGGAGTCGGTTGCGTTCGCCGCCCGAGAGCACCTTGGCCTTGGAGCGGGCGCGCGAGGGGTCGAAGAGGAAGTCCTGCAGGTAGCTGATTACGTGGCGCGAGCGACCCTGCACCGTGACCGTATCGCTGTCTCCGGCGAGGTTCTCGGCGACGGTCTTGTCGTCGTCGATCTGGTCGCGCATCTGGTCGAAGTAGATCACCTCCATCTTCGTGCCGAACTTCAAGACGCCGAAAGTCGGGGCCAGCTGACCGAGGAGCATCTTGACCAAGGTGGTCTTGCCGGCGCCGTTCGGGCCAATGAGGCCGACCTTGTCGCCGCGGTTGAGGACGAGGCTGAATTCGCGGATGAGCGGCGTCCCTCCCGGGTAGGCGAAGGCGATGTTCTCGGCCTCGACCACGCGGACGCCGGAGCGTTCGGCTTCGCTGATCTCCATCTTGGCCGAGCCGGCGACGGAGCGCAACGCACCGCGCTGGGCGCGCATCTTCACGAGGGCTTCCATGCGGGCGTTGGACTTCGTACGCCGGGCGCCGGGGCTGCGGCGTGACCAAGCTTCTTCCTGACCGAGTTTCTTGTCGAAGGCCGCGCGCTGGCGTTCCTCGGCGACGAAGAGCTCTTCCTTGCGGACGAGGTAGGTGTCATAGTCGCAGGACCAGCTGGCGAGCTTACCGCGGTCCAGCTCGATGATGCGGTTGGCCATGCGGCGCAGGAAAGCGCGGTCGTGCGTGACGAAGAGCAGGGGGATCTGCTGTTCCAGGAGGAACTCTTCCATCCACAGGATCGAATCGAGGTCCATGTGATTGGTCGGCTCGTCGAGCAGCAGCAGGCCCGGCTTGGCGGCCAAGGCCTTGGCGAGGAGGCAGCGGCGCTTCAGGCCGCCGGAGAGGGCGTTGAATGCCTGGTCCTCCGGTAGGCCGAGGCGGGCGATGAGGTCGTCCACGCGCAGGTCCTTCTCCCAGTCCTCGGAGTGGTCGTCGGCACGTACGCCCGACGTCACGATATCCCGGACATTGCCGGGGAGTTCCTCGGGGATCTCCTGGGTCAGCCGGGCGATGCAAACGCCGTCCGGGATGGTGACCGTGCCCGTGTCGGGGGCGGCTTCCCCGGCGGCGATGCGCATGAGGGTGGTCTTGCCGGCACCATTACGGCCGAGGAGGCAGACCCGTTCGCCCTCCTCGATCTGTAGGTTGAGGTGGTCCAGGACGGGGGGGCCGCCGAAACTGACATAGACGTCGAGGAGACTGAGAAGAGCCATTCGGCCTTGAAGTGAGAGAGGGCGGGGCGGCTGGCGAGTAAAATGGGGTGGCGTGCGCCTTGCCCTTGGAAACGAACACTTGTCGGGGTGCCCCGTCGGGGTGTAATTATGATCTATCCCCATGCGTTGTCTCCTCTGCCTGTTCCTCGCCGCCGCCGCCGCCGCCCTGGCCGACGGCCCTAAGGACAACCTCGCTTCCGCCGTACGCCCCATTCCCCCGCCCGGCGTGCCCGTACCGGAGGCCGACCGCAAGGTCATCCAGCAAGCCTTGAGCGAGCTGCGTGTCGCCATCGACAACGCGACCAAGGCCCAGGCGAAGAACCCGCGCTTGACGGAACTGCTGCCCGACCTCGAAATCTTTCACAAAGCCGCCGATTGGGCCCTGAAGTACAATGAGTTCTTCAAGGAGTCCGAGTTCAAGTCGGCGCTCGAGGTCATCGCCGAAGGGAAGGCCCGCGCCGCCGCCTTCGCCAAAGGGGAGGCGCCGTGGACGACCCAGAAGGGTCCCGTGGTCCGGGCCTATCGCTCCCGGATTGACGGCTCCATCCAGCCTTACGGCATCGTCGTGCCCGAGAACGCCGGCGCCGGCCCGCTGCGGCTCGACTTTTGGTGCCACGGCCGGGGCGAGAACCTGAGCGAACTGAACTTCCTGCAGGATCGCCGGAAGTCCGTCGGCCAGATTCCGGCTAACAACCGCTACGTCCTGCATCCCTATGGCCGTTACTGCTGCGCCAATAAGTTCGCTGGCGAGGTCGACCTTTGGGAGGCCTACGAGCATGCCCGCAAGTCCTACGCCTTCGATGACGACCGCTTGTTCATTCGCGGGTTCAGCATGGGTGGCGCGGCCGTCTGGCAGTTTGGCGCCCATTACACGGATCGCTGGTGCGGCATCAACCCGGGCGCGGGCTTTGCCGAGACCCCGGAGTTTCTCAATGTCTTCCAGTCCGAAGACGTCAGCAAGATTCCCGCCTGGCAGCAGACCCTCTGGTCGTGGTATAACGCGACGGACGTCGCCGCTAACTTCGCCAATGCCCCGACCGTCGCTTACAGCGGCGAAATCGACAAGCAGAAGCAGGCGGCCGACGTGATGGCCAAGCACCTGCGGGCCGAGAATCTCGAATTAGTGCACATCATCGGCCCAAAGACTGCCCACAAAATCCACCCCGACTCCTTCCACGAGATTGAGCGCCGCCTGGCCGCCATCGCCTCGGTGGGGCGTGATCGCACGCCGCGCGAGGTGACGTTGGTGACGTACTTTCTTCGGTACAACCGGATGCACTGGGTGCAAATCGACCGCATGGGTCAACATTGGCAGCCCGCCCGGCTGGCCGCCGAGGTCGATGGTGATAATGCGGTCACGGTCAAGACGCTCAATGTGACGGGCTTCACCTTGGACATGGCTCCCGGTCACGCGCCGTTTTCGCAGCGGGGTAAGGTCGTCGTGCACATCGACGGCCAGGACCTTGAAGCCGCCCCGCCGGCCACGGACCGATCCTGGATGGTCACCTTCGCCCGGGCGGCGCACAACGGCAAGTGGATCCAGGTTCGCGCCTACGATGATGAAGCTGGCTTGGTGAAGCGCCACGGCCTGACCGGTCCCATTGACGATGCCTTCATGGACGCTTTCCTGTTTGTTTCCCCGACGGGCCAGCCGCTCCACGCCAAGTCCGGCGCCTGGGCCAAGGCCGAGATGGAGCGCGCCAGTTGGGAGTGGCGCCGGCAGTTCCGCGGTTTCGCTCCGGTTAAGACCGATAAGGATGTGAAGGACGAGGATATCGCCGCCAATAACCTGGTTCTCTGGGGCGACCCCGCGAGCAACGCGTTGATCGCGCGTATCGTCGCGAAGTTACCCATCACCTGGACGGCCGAGAAGCTCGTGGTGAACGACAAGACCTACCCCTCGTCGGATCATATGCCTGTGCTCATCTACCCGAACCCGCTTAACCCCGCGAAGTACGTGGTGATCAACAGCGGCTTCACCTACCGAGAGTACGACTATCTTAACAACGCCCGCCAGGTGCCGAAACTGCCCGACTGGGCGGTCATCGACCTCAACACCCCGGTGACCCCTCAGGCTCCCGGGGCTATCCCCGACGCCGGCTTCTTCGACGAGAACTGGCACTGGCGTGCCCGCTGAGCCACCCCACACGCTCTCTGACCAATGCCTATCATCACCGAGAAAGACCTGCGCACGGATTACGACGTCATTGTCGTCGGTTCTGGGGCGGGCGGGGGCCAGTCGGCCTACACGCTGACCATGCACGGCGTCAAGGTGCTCATGCTTGAGGCGGGCCGCAATTACGACCCGGCCACCGAGACTGCGATGTTCCAGACCGCCAGCCAGATGCCGCTGCGCGGCATGGGCACGCGCGAGAAGCCTTTTGGTTTCGCCGACGCCACCGTCGATGGCGGCTGGGAAGTCCCCAACGAGCCTTACACTCAGGCCAACGACAAGCCCGAGGATAAGTTCTGGTGGTGGCGCGCCCGCATGCTCGGGGGTCGCACGAACCATTGGGGGCGCATCTCCCTCCGCAACGGTCCCTATGATTTCAAGCCGTATTCGCGCGACGGCCTCGGCTTCGACTGGCCGATCGCCTACGACGACGTGGCCCCGTATTACGATAAGGTCGAGATGTTGATCGGCGTCTACGGTTCCAATGAAGGTCTGGAGAATACGCCCGACTCCCCGAACGGCACGCTGCTGCCTCCGCCCAAGGCGCGCGCTGGCGAGCTCTACTTCAAGAAGCATGTCGCCAAACTTGGGATTCCCGTTGTCCCGATTCACCGTGCGGTCCTGAGCACCCGCCAGGATCATGAGAATTTCCCGCGGCGGCTCTTCCCGCACAACCCGACCGCGCAGAAGCTGACGGCCGACTCCATGAAGGCCCGCGCCGCGTGCTTTTGGGCTACGGACTGCGGTCGCGGCTGCAGCATCCGGGCGAACTACCAGTCGACGACGGTGCACCTGCCGCCGGCCTTGGCCTCCGGTAATCTCGACATCCTTTGCGACGCGCATGCCCGCGAGGTTATCCTGAATGACCAAGGGAAGGCGGCCGGCATCCTCTACATTGACAAGCGGACTGGTCAGGAGCGCCTCGTGAAGGCCCGGGCGGTCATCCTGGCCGCCAGCTCAGGCGAGACCGCCCGCATCCTGCTCAACTCCCGTTCGAAACGCCCCGAGGGCGTCGCCAACTCGAGCGGGCTTGTCGGAAAATACATCATGGACACCGTCGGGGCCGGCCTCGGCGGCCGCGTGCCGGCCTTTGAGAACCTACCCGTGCATAACGAGGACGGCGCCGGTGCCCACGTCTACGTGCCTTGGTGGCTCTACCAGCAACAGCACGCTGGCAAGCTCGACTTCGCCCGCGGCTACCACATCGAGTTTGCGACCGGTCGCCAAGCCCCGAACCTTGGCGTCGCTGGTCCCGCGAGTCCGGGGTACGGGCAGTCCTTCAAGGACGAGCTCCGTCGCACCTATGGCTCGTTCGTCGGTTTCTCCGGCCGAGGGGAGATGATCCCGAACAAGGATTCCTTCTGCGAGCTCGACCCCGTGGTGAAGGACAAGTGGGGCATCCCCGTGCTGCGCTTCCACTGGAAGTGGTCCAGCCACGAGCTCAACCAGGCGGCGCACATGCAGCGTACCTTTAAGGAGATGATCGAGGCCGCCGGCGGCACCGCGGGTGCCCCGACGACCGGCGAAAAAGCCATCAAACCCGGCGGGTTCATCATCCATGAGGTGGGTGGCGGCATCATGGGCGCCGACCGGACCAAGGCCGTGACTAACGCCTGGAATCAGTGCTGGGATATCCCCAACCTCCTACTGAACGATGGCTCCGCCTTCGCCAGCAACGCTGACAAGAACCCGACCCTGACAATCATGGCCTTGGCGTGGCGCGCGTGCGACCACCTCATCGACGAGATGCGCAAGGGCAACCTCTGAGCCTCCGACCATGTCCCTCGAGCCTTCTTCCCCTCTGACCCGTCTGGATCGCCGTCAGGCCCTTGCCTGGCTGGCCGTCGCCGCCGTCGGCCTCACCGCGACCGGTCGTCTGCCGCTGGGCGCGGCGGAGCCCGCCGACCTTCCGCACGGCAAGCGCATCGGCGCCGATCCGGTGTTGAACAAGACCTATGCCCCGGGCGACCTCTGGCCGCTCTCCTTCACGCCCGCCCAGCAGGCCGCGGCCGCGGCGTTGGCCGACCTGATCATCCCGCCGGAGGCCGGCGGTAAGAAACCGTCCGAGCTCGGCGTGCCCGCGTTCATCGACGAGTGGATTAGTTCCTATTACGACGAGACGATGAAGGACCGTCCGATCGTCCTGGCGGGCCTGACCTGGCTCGATGCGGAGGCGAATCGCCGCCACGGCGCCACCTTCGCGACCCTGACCGAGGTCCAGCAGGCTGGCATCGCCGACGACATCTGTGGCGCGAAACCCGTAAAGAAGGAGCACAAGCCGGGGCAGGAGTTCTTCAAGCGCTTCCGCCACCTGACGGCGGGCGGTTACTACACGACGCCCCAGGGCATGCGGGAACTCGGTTACGTGGGCAACACGCCGTCCGCGAACTTCGACGGCCCGACCCCGGAGGCGCTCAAGCACCTAGGGCTCGCCTGAGCCTCAGGCAAGGGGCCGGCCCAGTCGCTGCACGATGGCCACACCGGCCAGCGTGAGTAGGCCGCCCGTCAACGTGGCGGCAGGCGGGCTTTCGCCGAGCATCGCCCAGCTGAAGAGCACGGAGAAGAGCGGGATCACATAGACCGAGCCCATGACGGTGGTGATGGGCAGGCGCTGCAAGACCCACGCCCAAAGGGTGTAGCACACCGCCGCCGGTACGATGCCCAGGAAGAGTAGGTGTCCCCACGCGGTTGCGTTGAGCCGGCCCGCGGTGCCGACAAGGTTGTGGGAGAAAGGCAGCAGGCCCAGCGTGCCGAACCAGATCGCCCAGGTCGTGACGTCGATGGCGGCGTAATGCCGGGTCAGGTGCTTGCTCAGCAGGGTCTGAGCGGCCGCACAGAGGGCGGCACCGAAGATCAGCGCGGTGCCTTCGTTTAGGGTGACGCCGTTCTCGAGAACCCCGGAGGTCAAGGCGACCCCGACCATCGAGGTCAGGATACCGAGCCAAGCGAAAAGGGTGACTTTTTCCTGTCGGGTGACGGCGCCGTATAGGACCACCAGGATCGGCACGCAGGAGATCAACATCGAGCCGGTGCCGGCGTCGACGGTGCGTTCCCCGTAGTTGATGCCGAGGTTGTAAAGCGTGAAGCCGAACGCGCCGAGGAGGGCGATGCCGGGTAGGTCGCGCCGGGCGGGCAGGGGACGGCCCCGGACGAGCCAGACGATGAGCATCACCGTGGACGCGATCAGGTAGCGCAGGGCCCCGAGTTCCCCCGCCCCGACCTCGTGGACGATGGCGCGCACGTTGACCCAGGACATGCCCCAGGCGACGAGGTTGAAGCCCATCGCAAGGTAAACCCAGCGAAGCGAGATGCCCTTCGAAGGTTCGGACGGGTTGCTCATTTTGCGGCGGGCTTGCTCCCGGGGTAAGCCGTGTAGCCCGCGGTGCCCGCCAACTTGGCGTCGACCGGCCGAAGGAACGCGACTTTGGGTAAGGAGCCGTCGGGTTGGCGCGGCCCGGTCAGCAGGGATTCGTCCACACTTTCAAAAGAGGCATCGGTGAACTTCTTCTCCGTGGCGAAGGCGTTGTCCTTGAGCACGCATTGGTCCACGTTTAGCTTCGTCACGTCACGGTTGCCGCGGTAGCTGAGGTTGCCGGTGATCTGGTGGCCCACGCCATCGATATCCGCGGAGTTATCGGGCGGCCGCATGAGGAAGTTGAAATCGTTGGCATTGCGGTAGGCCGAGTTGAATGACCAGTCTCCGCCCATCAGATGATGGTTGGCGTAAAAGCCGCTGGCCCGGTTGCGGACGGCGAGGCACCCCTCGGTGAGGTGACGCGGGGCGGGTTTCGGGACAGCCTGGGGGGGCGTGGCGCCGAACCCGCCGACTTTGAAGCCGTTGCCATCGCCGAGTTTCTGGAACTTCGTTCCGAAGCCGTTATACATGGCCCAGCAGTTCTCGAAGCGGACGGCTTCGCGGGACGTGATGCAGTCGTAGCCGTCATCGCTGTTGAACCAGGCGCGGCAACCGCGGAAGGTGTTGTTGATCGAGCCCTTGGTCGGGTGGCAACCGAAACCATCCACATTGCCGCCGTGGCCGTCCTCGGAGGTGTAGTCGTGGTTGTTGAACGCGTCGCAGTTCAGGAACAGGTTGTCGGAGCCTGCGAGTGCGTAGATGCCGATAGCCTGGCTGTCGTGGAGACTCAGTCTCTCGATGAGGTTGTGGCTCCCTTGATTCTCCAGATTGCAGGATTGACCGTGACCGGTGAAGTTTACCTGCGTGCCGATGATGTCGAAGCCGCGGAAGTGCAGCCATGAGCCCATCACTTGGAAGGCGTTAATGCGGGTGTTTGGCGGCTTCACCTCCGAGAAGTCGAAGACGGGCTTCTCGTCGCGGTAAGCCCAGTAGCGGATGGCTTGACCGGGCTTGCCGCTTTTATCGAAGTAATTGAGGTAGACCCAGATTCGTTGGGTGCGGGCGATCTGATCGGGCTTGGCCTTATAGGTGCCTCCGCGGATCCAGACCGTATCGCCCGGGACGGCGAGGTCTTGGGCCTTCATGAGGGTCCCCAATGGCTTGGCGAGGGTGCCAGGTTGGTCGTCCGAGCCGTCCGGGGCTAGGAACAGCTCCTTCGCGAAGAGGTTGCCGCCCAGGAAGAGGCAGACACCGGCCGTAAGTCCGCGCAACAATGACATGGCTGCACCAAAGACGGCACGGGGGAGGAGGGCAAGCCTCCCTCGTCGCGTCGACTATTTCTTAGCCTGCATGAACTCGATCAACTGACGGGCGCAGGCGTGGGCAAAGGCTGGGTCGTTGATTTCGACATCGAAGGAGTGGACGGGAACCTTGGAGTGACGGCGGAGGGAGCTGAAAAGAGCCTCGTCAGCCGCGGAGTCATGGAAAGGCTTGCCCGGGGCGCTGATGACGCTGATCGCCTTGGTCGGGATCATGATCGCCGCTGGGGCCACGTAGCCGTTGATCTTATGCGCGATAATCGCCCCCAATTCCGCCGCTTCTACCGCATTGGTCCGCATCAGCGTGACCTGCGGGTTGTGGATGTAGAAGTTCCGGTGAGCGAACTTTGCCGGCACGGTATCGCGTTCGCCGAAGTTGACCATGTCGAGGCAGCCCGGGGCGATGACCGCTGGGATCTTGGCGCGGGCCGCGGCATCCAGCCGCTCGGGCCCAGCGTTGAGCACTCCGCCCACGAGTTCATCGGCCCACTCGGTGGTCGTGAGGTCGAGGACGCCGGACACCATCCCGCTCTCGATGATTGATTCCATGATGCGCCCCCCCGCGCCGGTGGCGGCGAAAACCAGCACCTCGTAGCCAGCGGCTTCGAGGACTTTCTTGGCCTCGGTGACGCAGGCGGTGGTGTTGCCGAACATACTGGCCACGACCAGTGGTCGCGCGGCGAGGATTGCAGGCTCGCTCTCCACCATCCCGCAGATGGCGCCGGCGGCGCGCGTGAAGATGGTGCGAGAGAGTCGGTTCAGACCGGCCACATCGGCGATGCTAGGCATCATCGTGATGTCCTTGGTCCCGAGGTAGGGAGCGACGTTGCCGGCGGCGAGCGTCGAGACCATCAGCTTGGGAAACCCGAGCGGGAGCGCCCGCATGGCCGCGGTGGCGATGGCGGTGCCACCGCCCCCGCCGAGCGAAATGACGCCTTGGATGCGGCCTTCGGCCACGAGTCGGGAAAGGAACGCGGGGGCGGCCTGGGTCATGGCCACGACGCACTCCCCGCGGTCTTTCTTCGCCATCAGGGGGGCAAGCTTGATGTTCGCGGCGGCGGCGACCTGTTCGCGGGTACAATCCGGTACGACGGTGGCCGGCCCGCCGGTACCGACGTCGATTAACAAGGGCTTGTGCCCGCGTGCCGCGATGATTCCGGCGACAAAAGCATGCTCCTCTCCTTTGGAATCAAGGGTGCCGAGGACTGCGATCGTGGCCATGGCGTCGGGCTTAGAAATGCTTCCTCTTGATGGGGATTTGCTTGAAGCGTTGGGTGAGGTCGGTGAGCGACTGCTCGACCGCCATCCGTTCGAGGCTGGAGGCGCCGACAAACCCGTCGGTGTCGGTATGCTCGTTGATGAAGGCCGCGTCCTCGGGCGTGTTGATCGGACCGCCGTGCGAAAGGAAAATGAGGTCCTTGCGCACCGACTTGGCGGCATCGATGATGCCTTGGGTGATCTTGGCGGCCTCCGGCAGGCTCATCGTGGCGTTGGTCACGCCGATCGAGCCGCCGACCGTGGTGCCGACGTGGGCGATGATGACGTCGGCCCCGGCTTCGGCCATCGCTTTGGCCTCGGCCGGCGAGCCCACGTAGACGATGGTGAACATCTCCATCTTTCGGGCGAGTGCGACGGTTTCGAATTCCTTCTTCACGCTCATGCCCGTCTCCTCGAGGATCTGGCGAAACTTGCCGTCGATGATGGTGTGGGTGGGGAAGTTGTTGATGCCGGAGAAGCCCATATCCTTCACCTTGCCGAGCCAGTGCCACATGCGGCGGCGGGGGTCAGTGGCGTGGACCCCGCAGATGACGGGGATTTCTTCGACGACCGGCAGGACCTCGTATTCGCCGATCTCCATGGCGACGGCGTTGGCGTCGCCGTAGGCCATCATGCCGGCAGTCGAACCGTGGCCGGCCATGCGGAAGCGGCCCGAATTATAGACGATCACCAGGTCCGCGCCGCCCCGTTCGATGAATTTAGCGCTGATGCCGGTGCCGGCCCCGGCGGCGATGATCGCCTTGCCCTTGGACATCGTGTCGCGGAGGCGCTCGATGACTTCGGTGCGGGTGTAAGGGTTTCCTTTTTCGGTCCAAGGGTTGGGCATGGGTGTGTGTTGAGGGAAGGTGGGTAAGGTGAGGGTTGCGCCGCAAGGCGAGGTGGGTTAGGCAATCCGGGTGGCCCGCAAGAGCGAACCAAATCATTCCAGCCAGACGCAACTCCGTCTTTCCGAAACGGACATCGAGAACCCGCGTTCGCGTCGCTCCGTGTTGGTGTCGGCCGATTACCAGGACGACCGGGAATGGGTCCGGGTCGCAGGTCGCTGCCGTGAGCTCAGCCTGTTCGAGATCGATCATGTCGGCGTCGGCGAGATGGTCGCGCCCTACCAGGTCGTGCGCGCGCACCAGAGTGGCGCCTTCTTCATGGCCAGCCTTTCTGGGCAAGGCCAGGTGCTGGTCGACGGGCGCTGGCGAACCTTGGTCGCCGGGCAGGCTTGCCTGCAACCGGCGGGGCTCCGCAATTCGTTCCGGATCGGGCGCGGGCGTCGCTGGGATTTTTGCTGGGTGCGTTTCGCCCCGGGCGTTCGCTCGCGGACCATCTTCCGGGCCAATTCACCGGTGCTCGCCGACTTTGCGGGCGAGCCGTTGCTGGCCGCCATCCGTGGCCTAATCGCTGAGCAGAAGGCCGATGGCCTGTCGCGCCGGCAGCACCAGTGGGTCGAGTTGATCTACGATTATGTGCGCGGCTTTGCCGGCGGCTTCCGCGGCGACGCCCGGATCGAGAGCCTCTGGGACAAGGTCCAGGCCCGGTTGGGCGACCCGTGGGATAGTCAGGCGTTGGCCCGAGAGTCTGGCCTGAGTTTTGAGCACCTCCGGCGGCTTTGCCTTAAGGAAATCGGTCGGACTCCGATGAATCACCTGACCCACCTGCGGATCCAACAGGCGATCCGGTTGATCAGCGAGACCGAGGCCAAACTCGCCGTCATCGCCCAACAGGTCGGTTTCGCCAACGGCAATAGTTTCTCCTCGGCGTTCAAGAAAAGCACGGGATTTACCCCATCGCATTTCCGCCAGACCCCCAGTTCATCCGAATAACCCTTTATTTTTGGGGTTCCGCGCCGAATGATGTGCGTTTGGGAGTAGGGGGGTTGTAGGTCGATGTATCGCTAAAACTTGTAGGGGCGGGGCAGGAGGCTTTGATGAAGCCATGTTACCCCGTCTCAGCCACCTCGTCCGTCTGGCCGCCCTTTGTGCTGTCGCCATCCTCCCTGCCGCGCCCCTGAAGGTACTCGTCGTCAGCGACCAAGATGCGGTCGGCGCTGACCTCGCGGCTTCGCTTGTCCTGGGCGGCGCGGATGTCCGCCGCGCCACGTCCCCGCTGGCCGCTGATTTGAGTCAGGTCGATGTCGCCCTGCTTTATCAGTCAAAGTTCGCCGCCTACGGCGCCGCCGGCCAAAAGGCCCTCGCCGATTTCGCGAAGTCCGGCCACGGCTTGGTCGTCGTGCACGGTGCCGTCGCCGGCGCCCCGACCGAGTGGTCCCGCGAGAACCTCGGCGGCGGATGGACCGCCGACAGCCAGAAGTTCCGTGCCACCACCATGCTGAATGTCCGCACCGATGCCCACCCGTTGGTCAAGAATCTCTCCACCTTCGACGTCGAAGATGACACGGTCTACGACCTCGCCCTGAATGATAAGGCTTTCATTCTTTCCGCTTCCTTCACTTCCAAGGTCACCAATGCGCGCCGTAAGGCCGAAGCCGGCCGTGCCTCGGTGTATGACATCCAGCCGCAATCCTGGGTGCTTGACGCCGCTGACCATCGGGCCGTGGTGCTGCTCCAGGGTGATCCCGTCACGCTGCGCCACGCCAGCATCCACGCTTTCCTGAAGCGCGGGCTAGCCTGGGTGGCCAAGCGCTCCAATGTGGACGAACTTTGCGTTGCAGCCGAGCTCGTTGACTTGCGTTACCCGGTGGGCGGTCCCCGCCGGCCAGCCGACGCGGTCGCCCAGTTCCGCCTCCAGCCCGGCTTCAAGGCGTCGGCTATCGTCGCCGAGCCTCTCGTCAATAAGCCTATCGCCGTCCAATGGGACGAGCGTGGCCGCATGTGGATCGCAGAAACGCCTGAATACCCCAATGGCCGCCGCACGCTCAACGCCGAGCCGTGGAAGGAAGGTGGCGTGCTGGTCCCTGGTCTCTACGACCGCCCAGCCCAGGACAAGATCTCCGTCCTCATCAGCACGAAGGGCGACGGAAACTTTGATAAGAAGCAGATTTTCCACGAAGGCCTCGAGTTGATCACTGGTTTCTGCGTCTGGAAAGACGGGGTCATCGTCGTGGCGCAGAAGGGGATCTTCTGGCTCCGTGATACGGATGGCGACGGCAAGTCCGATCAGGAAGTCCTCCTCTATGGTGGCTTCACGCCCGGCGACACCCACTTCGTCGCCAACCACTTCATCGTGGCTCCGGATGGTTGGATCTACGCCTCCAACGGCGGCGGTGGTACCGCGACCAATGCCAAGACCGGCGAGCCGATGGCGCGCCTCTCCTCCGGTACCTTCCGCTTCAAGCCCGACGGCTCCGCCATCGAGCAGGTCGCCTCGCAGGGTGGCAATAGCTTCGGCAATGAAGTGACCAGCGACATGGAGCTCTACCACGGCAAGGCAACCAACGGCAACCCGATCCAACACGTCGTCCTCCCTGAGCAGATTCTGGCCAAGGCCCCGGGCACCCTTGCCAAGGCTTTCAAATCGGTGAATCCGGGACGCCCTGTCGCCCGCGCGGACTTGCCTGAGCGGGCCCCGCTGATGCAGATCGACCAAGTGGGTCGCTATTCGGCAGGGTGTGCCGCGACGGTCTATGAAGGGGGTGCCTGGCCCAAGGAGTATAACGGTACCGTATGGATGTCCGAGCCTATCCTCGACATCATTCACCACGAGAAGCTCGTCCTCGACGGCGCAGCGTATCGAGGCGAACTCGTGCTCGAGAACAAGGAATGGCTGCGCTCGGCCGACCACTGGTTCTGCCCGATCGACATCTCCTTTGGTCCGGATGGTGCGATGTACATCCTCGATTTCTATACCCCGGTCGTCGCCCACAACGATACGCGCGGGCCGCAGCACTCCAAGTCTGGCGCCTCCGTGCGCCCCGACCGCGAGCACTACTTCGGGCGCATCTACCGCGTCCAGCACGACGCCGCCCCGGTGCTGACGCACCCTGATCTGGTCAAGGCCGACGCTGCCGCGCTGGTCGCCGCCTTCTCCCACCCGAGTAAGGTCGTCCGCTTCAATGCGATTCGCGTCCTTCTGGACCGTGATACATCGACGCAGGCTGCGACCGTCGCCTCGTTGAATGCCTTGCTTGCCTCCGGCGGCGCCGTGGAAGCCCGCATCCAGGCCCTCTGGGCCCTGCAGCGGATGGGTAAGCTCGAAGGCTCCGCCCTGTCTGCTGCGGCGACCTCCCCGGAGGCCGGCCTCCGGAAGAACGCCTTCCTCGCCGCAGAGTCCGGCAAACTCTCCCTCCCGACCTCCGCCTTCAAGGCGGCGCTTGCCGACGTCGATGGCCGCGTCCGTCTGGCCGCCCTCCGCGCGATGGGTTCGGCTCCGCTCACGGCCGACGCCGGCCTCATGCTGCTCTCGGCTCAGGCTCAGTTCACCGACGATTGGTCCAAGGCCGCGGCGACGGCCGCCGCCTCGTCCAACCCGGTGCCGACGCTCGAAGGTCTCCTCGCCAGTGACGCCAGCTCCAAGGAAGTCGTCGAGTTCGCCCGCTCGCTCGCGGCCGCCGTCGCGACCGCGAATCTCCCCGAAGGCAATGCCCGCGTGCTCGCGGCCGCCGCCAAGGGTGCTAACGTCGCCGTTGCCAAAGTCGTGTTACGTGAATTCACGGAACGTCGCACCGCCGCAGTTGCCGACACCCAGTCGCTGAAAGCCTTGCTGGCCTCTTCCGACCTCGAGTTAGCCGCCAGCGCGGCCAGCCTAGCGGTCCAGTGGAACCAAGTGGCGGCGCTCGGCAATGAACTCACCCCGATTGGGGAACGCCTCGTGCCGGTCCTCGCGGACGGTGCGGCCGCCCCCGCCATGCGCCTTCAGGCCGGCCGGACGCTTGCCGCTCTCCGCGACCTTCGTCCGTCCTTCCGCTCCGCGGTCGTCGCCGTCTTGGCCGATAAATCCACGCCCGAATCCGTCAGCCTCGCGATTGTCGCCTCCGTGGTGGCCGCTGGTGACGTGCAGGCTGGTCCGCTGCTCGCGGGCGCTCTGGGTAAGTCCACGGGCACTCTCCGTCAGTCGCTGTTCGCCGCGCTTCTCAGTCGGGCGGAGTGGGCGCAGCTGATCCTGGCTGAACTCGAAGCCAAACATATCTCCCCGATGCAGCTCGGGCCGTTGCAGACCTCGCAGCTGACTCGTCACCCGGATGCGGGCGTCGCTAAGCGCGCCGGCGAGGTGCTGGCCAAGCTCGATGTCGGGTCTAGTCCCGCCAAGGATGATATCATCAATAAGCTGCGCCCTGAGGTCGAAAAGCCCGGCGACGCCGCCAAGGGCAAGGAGCTCTTCACCTCCGTTTGCGCCACCTGCCATAAAGTCGGCGACGTGGGGGTGGAGTTTGGCCCCAACCTCCAAGGGATCGGTGCCCACCCGGCGGCGGAACTCCTCGTCCACATCGTTGACCCGAATCGTATGGTCGACGACGAGCATCGCACCTGGAACTTTAAAACCAAGGATGGCGCCCAGTACTCCGCGTTGATCGGGAGCGAGAACGCCGCCGTCGTCAAACTGCGCTTGCCGGCGGGTGCCAGCGTGGAACTGCGTCAGTCCGACATCGCCACGAGGACGCGCGTGGAGACTTCCTTGATGCCCGAAGGCTTCGAGGCCCTCGGGCCCGAAGGTCTCCGTAATATCATCACCTACCTCCGCAGCGTCGCCGTTCCCGTGAATGGCGTCTCCGTCGGCAGTTTCCAGCTCCTCGACCTCTCGACCGTGATGACGGCCGATACCCGCTGGGGTCTCTACGCCAATCGCGAGACCAAGGGCGACACGTTGCCCTTCGTGAAGTTCGGCCAGGTCACCGCCAACGGGGTGCCTTACGTCATCCTCGACCCCGCCAAGGCGAAGGATGGAAAGAACGTCATCGTTCTCAAGGGTGGAGCCGGTCGTGCCTATGCCCAGTCCTTCCCGCAGAGCGTCGAGATTCCGGTCGGGGTCGCCGCCACCCGTCTGCACTTCCTCGGGGCGGTCGGCGGTTGGGCGGGCGTCGGCGGCCTCCCGGCCCAGACCGTCGAAATTCGCTTCGTCGGCGGTCGCAAGCAGGTCGTGACGCATTATGCCGGCCGGGACTTTGCCGATTACTACCCGGATGACCCGGAAGTGCCTGGTTCGAAGATTGCGCAAGGTTTGGTCAAGAACCACCACGTGCGCACCCTGGTCGTCGCCGTGGATGGCCCTGAGGTAATCGAGAAGGTAGTCTTGACTAGCCCCGGCAATACCGTCGCGCCGACCACCGTGGCGATCACCGCCGAGATCGGCGGTGCACCGAATTCCCCCAAGGGGGCCGAACCCGCCCCGAAGCCCCCGGGCAAAGCTAAGTCCAATGCGCCTGCGGTGAAGGACGCCGATCTCCCGGCCGACAACCCGCGCACCACCGCCCCGACTGGACAGAAGTTCAGCGCCCGCAAGTCCGGCCAGCTCCGCGTCCTTGTGGCTGGTGCGGGTAGCTCGCACAACTTCCCGAAGTTCTTCCTCGGGACCGACGGTCAGGTTGCCAAGGCCGCCGGCTATGACGTCGCCGCGACCCCGAACCTCAAGGAGACCCTCGAGCTCCTTCCGCAGGCCGACCTCTTCCTGTTCAGCGGTAACCACGGCCAGTTCGGCACCCCGGAGTTTCAGAAGGCCATCCGTGAGTTCGTCGCGGCAGGGAAGGGCGTCGTTCTCCTACACGCCGCCACCTGGTACAACTGGCCCCTCGAGACCAAGTACAACGACGAGTTCGTCTGTGGTGGTGCCCGGGGCCACGGCCACAGCGACTTTCCGTTCACGGTGACCAAGCCGACCCACCCGGTCATGGCTGGCGTCCCCGCGACTTTCACGGTCAATGACGAGAGCTATAATGTGGAACTCAGCCGCCCTGAGGGCACCGAGGTGCTTGGCACTATCCCGCGCCAGAACCCCAAGCCCGGCCAGTCGGCCATCCTGCCGTCCGCCTGGGTCGTTAAACACCCCCAGGCTCGCGTTGTCTGTATCGCCCTCGGGCATGACGAGCACACGCACGACCACGCCGCCTACCAGAAGCTCCTGCTCAACTCCCTTCAGTGGGTTTCCCGGAAGTGAGTCACAGGGCGACACCCCTTGTCAGTCACCTTGCCCACAAATCTAATGGTCTACCACTACGGCACCTTCGTTTTTAATCCCGACGTCACCCCGGCCACGATTGACCGCTGCTTCGCTGAGATGCGCGGCATGGTCGGGAAGATCCCCGGCCTTCTCTCCATGCAGCACGGCGTCTACCAGAGCGACGAAGGCCTGAACGATGGCTTCACGCACGGCTTCGTCATGACTTTCGACTCGCCCAAGAGCCGCGACGAATACCTTCCGCACCCCGAGCACGAACGCGTCAAACTTGTCGTCGTCCCGAATTTGGCCCGCGTGATGGTCTTTGATTTTACGGTCTGAGCGGTCAGGCAATCTTGCAGCGGATCCAGATATCCTCGTGCGTCTGGTAGATGGCGCAAAGCCGGTGATACCCGTCGGCGATGATGACTTTGCCGTGGGCGCTATCGCGCACAAGCAAGAGTGGGGACAGATGAACGCCTTTGCGCATTTTCTTCTGATTCTTTTTGACGTGCGAGTTACTGACGCCGAGTAGCGAAAGTTGCGAAGCGCGGAAGATGTCTTTGGCCTGAAACTCGACCACTTTCGCCCGGCGCAGACGCGCGACCAATTTGACCGCGGCAGCCTCCGGGTAAATTAAGCTCAGGAAGGAAAGCGCTCGGGGGTAGTTGTCGTCCTCCGAGGTTTGGAGCCAGGCGATGCTTTCGGGTTTGGGCATGGTGGTTAAACTAGGGTCGGATCACTCCGAATACAACCCCCTCCGCCCGGCAACCAGCCAGCTGACGGCGCAGGCGATGGCGGCGTAGGGGGTGAGGTGCGGGTCGAAGAGTTCGCAGGCCATCACGGTGCCGGCGAGGGGGACGGCGCCAGCGCCGGCGAAGACGCCGACGAACCCGAGGGCGGCGCCGACGGCGACGGGTAGGGTGGTGTAGTCGGCCAAGGCGCTACCAAGGCACGCGCCGATCACGAAGAGAGGCGTGACTTCGCCGCCGCGGAAACCCGCGCCGACGCAGATGGCGGTGAGGAGGAATTTCACCACCGGTACCAGGGGGTGCATGGGGTGCTGGGCCGCATTCTGAGCGAGGTCGAGGCTCAGGCCGGTGAAGTCACCGAGTCTGCCAAACCAGACTAGGCCGACATAGAGTAAGCCGAAGGCGAAGATGGCGCGGTAGGGCGTGCCCAGCAGGCCGAGAGGCTTCCAGTCTGGGTTAAAGGTCACCCAACGCAGGTAGGCCCGGGCGACCAGGCCGAAGGCCAGGCCAAGCCCGGCCGCCCAGAAGAAGCCGGTAAGCTCCCATGAGGGTGGCAGGATGAGTCGGTAGTCACCATGGACGACGCCGAAGGCCCGGCGACCGATTTGGTCAGCCCCAAGGGAGCAGAGTAGGCAAAGGGGAAGTCGGTACCACCAGCCAGCGCGTAGGCGCACAAACTCCAGGGCGAAGACGGCGGCGGCGAAGGGGGTGCCAAAGACGGCCCCGAAGCCCGCGCTGACCCCGCAAAGGAGCAGGGTGCGACGTTCCTCTACCCCAAGCCCCCAAGGACGTCCCAGAAGGTCGGCCAGGCCCCCTCCCATCTGAAGGGCGGTGCCTTCTCGGCCGACGGAAGCTCCCCCGAGGTGGGAGAGGAGGGTGGTGCCGACAATGGCCGGGGCTAGGGCGTAGGGAAGGGGCTCGCTGGGCGAGCGGATTTGAGCGAGCAAGGTGCGGACGCCACCCTGGGCGGCTTTCGCCGGGTTAGCATACAGCCAGGTCATCGCTAGCCCGAGGGCAGGCAGGGTAAACAGCAACCAAGGGTATGCTTGAAATAGCTCGAGAACCCAATCGAGGGTATGGACGAAGCCGGCGGCGCCGGCCCCGACGACCAGGCTGAGTCCAGCGCACAAGGCGACCCATCGCAGGACGGTTCTGGGCATCGAGTGAAGCATCGGAGGGTACCAGAAAACCATTGAGACCGCCCATAGATAGTCACAATCCCAAAACATGAGCCACCCCCTCCACCGTCGCACCTTTGTCAACCACGTTGCCTTGGGCGGCCTCGCCCTGGCTGCGGCCCCGTCGATCTTGAGCGGACAGTCTGCGATGCCCGCCAAGGTCAAGGTCGCCCTCATCGGGTGCGGTGGTCGTGGTTCCGGTGCGTTGGCGCAATTCATTGCCGCCTGTAAGCTTCTCGCGATCGAACCGGAAATCGTCGCTTTAGCCGACGCCTTTGCGGACCGCGTGCAGAAACTCGGCCAAAGTTATCAGGTGCCCTCGAGCCGACTCTTCACCGGCTACGATGCCTATCAGAAAGTCATGGCGACCGACTGCACGTTCGTCCTGATGGCCACGCCGCCGGCCTTTCGGCCCATCCACTTCGCGTCGGCCGTCGAGGCTGGTAAGCATTGCTTCATCGAGAAACCCGTGGCGGTCGATCCCCTCGGCGCTCGCGCCATCATCGCCACCGGCGAAAAGGCCCGGACTAAAGGTTTGGCGGTCGTCGCGGGTACCCAGCGCCGTCACGACGCCTCCTATATCAAGAACAAGGCGCTGATTGATGCCGGCGCGATTGGCGCGATTCGCGGTGGGGTGGTCCAGTGGAACGGCACCGTCCCTTGGGTGCGTCGCCGCGCGGCCGGTGAGTCCGATGGCGTTTACATGAACCGCAACTGGGTCAACTTCGCCGAGCTCTCCGGCGACCACATCGTCGAGCAGCACATCCATAACGTCGACGTCGCCATCTGGTTCCTGGGCCGTCCGCCCGTCAGCGCCCTCGGTTTCGGCGGCCGCGCCCGTCGCGACTCCGGTAACATGTACGACTTCTTCAGCGTCGATTATGACTTCGGTGATGCCGTCCACATCCACAGCCAGTGCCGCCAGATCACCGATACGGCCAGCCGTGTGGGAGAGTTCTTCACCGGTGCTGAGGGTTCGTGTTATGGCGGCGGGAAGGTTTTCTCGAAGAAGGACATCAAGGTGCCGGACATCAAACTAGATACCGGCGATGCCATGGTGCAGGAACACGTCGACCTGATCCGCAGCGCTTTCAATGGTAAGCCGCTCAATGACGCCCGCCAGATCGCCGAGACCAACCTCGCCGTCATCATGGGGCGTATGTCCGCCTACACCGGAGAACTCGTCCGCTTCGCTGACTTACTCACCAACGACAAGTCGCCGCATTATAACTTCCAGTTCGCCATTGGCCCGAAGGATTTCGAAGCGGGCAACGTGAAGCTCCCGGCCGAAGTCCCGCCGATCCCAGGCAAGGCGTGACGCGACCCAGGATCGCGCGGGGACATGCTGGCATGATGAACTGCTGCGAAGCAGTTTGATACCTTACCCCTGACGGACCTTGGGGAGTAGGGCGGAGGCCTCCTGCCAGGAGACCTCGTGCGGGGCGCGCTTGGACGAAGCGGCGAGCGCGCTGGTGACGCCGGCGGCCTCGCCCATGGCGACGGCATTGCCGGTCACCCGGTAACTGGCGTGGGCGATGAAGTCTCCGCTGATACAACGACCGGCCATCATCAACCCGTCGACGTCCTTGGCGATGAGAGCACGAAGCGGGATGTCGTAAGGCTTCACCTTAACGCCTTGGTTGCTGTAGGCTGGGTCATTCCGAGTGAGGGCATGCACGTCGACCGAGAAGGTCGCCCGGACGACGCTGTCCTCGTGTCGGGCACCGGCGACGAGGTCAGCTTTGACCACCTTATAGCGACCTTTGATCCGACGTCCGTCCCGGATGCCGATTTGTTCGGGCGTGGCGACAATCTGCACGCCTTCCCAGTCTCCACCGAGGGAACGGAGAGCCTTAACGATACGATGAAGTTCGGCGCGGGAGTTGAGGGTCGCCTTGGTCACCGCGGTCGCGTCCGTAGCATTGATACCGTATTCGTGGTTCATCATCGCCAGGAGCAGGTTGTCGCGGATTGGGAAAATAGTCGGACCTTGGTAGCTCGGATCAAAGCCGCCGCGCTTGATCTCGGCTAGGAGGTTCGTCTTGGAATCGTTCATGCTCTGCTTGCTCGTCGCCGAGCCGGAACCGTGGATGAAGCGAGTCAGTTTCGTGGCATCCTTGACGACCAGAAGCGCATCCATGCTGACCGGCTGGCAGGGACAGGCATCGGCCATGCCGATCTCGAATTCGCAGCCCGCGAGCGCGCCGACATCGCCGTCGCCCGTCGCATCGATGAATGTCGCCGCCCGCCAGGCCTCGCGGCCGGACTTGGATTCGGTGACGATCGCATCGACCCGGCGTCCCACCTTATGGACGGTGACCACGCGGGTGTGTAAGTGGACTGTGACGCCAGCTGCGATACAAAGCTCCTCGAGGACCAGTTTCATGTCCTCGGGGTGGTAGCTGATACCATTGACGCCGGTACCCACGACAGCATCTCGATCGCGGAGGCGACGGACCAGTTCTTGATTGAAGCCCGGCTTGTCGAAATCGAGCAGGTAGCCCAGCAACGATGACGTCCAGACGCCGCCGAGGGAGCCATGGGCTTCCAAGAGGCGCACCTTGGCGCCGGCGCGGGCGGCGGAAATCGCAGCCGTGACTCCGGCCGGACCGGCACCGCAGACGATCACGTCGCAGTCGGACTTCAGCGGAATATCGCGCTCGGCTTCGGTCAGGAAGCCTGGCTTGGGGCTCGAGGCGGCGGTGGCCTTCGTCAGCGCGCCAAGGGCGCCTAAGCCAAGCAGCGAAGAGGACAGGAAGCGGCGGCGGGAGGATGCGGGGGAATCCATAGTGGTAGGATGTTGGGGAGTCGGAAGAGGTCCAACAGAATGGTGTATCTTAAATCTAGGACATCACGTGGTGATGTCCCTACCCGAGGCAGGCAAGGCAGCTAGGTTGGCACGCAGTGCCAACCCTACCACAAGACACAAGCGGCGAAGCCGCTGCACAACCCCTAGCCAACCATACTCTAGCCAACCAGTCCCCTAACCACAGCACCCCGTGCTGCCCCTACTTCACTAAGTGAGTATCTGCTTGATCACTTTGGCGGGGACGACGCCGACGAGTTTCTGGTCGAGGCCTTGGTACTTGAAGAGCAACTTGTCGTGGTCGATGCCGAAGCGATTAAAGATGGTCGCGTGGAGGTCGCGCACGTGCACGGGGTCCTTCACGACGTTGTACGAGAATTCATCCGTTTCGCCAAGGGTCATGCCGCCCTTAACGCCGGCACCGGCCATCCACATGCAGAAATTACGGGGGTGGTGGTCGCGGCCGTAGTTGGTCTTGGTGAGCGCGCCTTGCGAGTAGACCGTGCGGCCGAATTCACCGCCCCAGACGACTAAGGTGTCGTCGAGCATGCCGCGACGCTTGAGGTCCTGGATGAGCGCCCAAGCGCCTTGGTCGATGTCCTTACACTGCGACTTGATATCGTTCGGCAGGTTGCCGTGCTGATCCCAGCCGCGGTGGAAGATTTGCACGAAGCGGACACCGCGTTCGACGAGGCGACGGGCCGTGAGGCAGCTATTCGAGAAGGTCCCACGATCGCGGGAGTCCGGACCGTAGAGCTCAAAGGTCTCCTTGGATTCCTTGGAGAGGTCCGCGAGCTCCGGCACCGAGGCCTGCATGCGGAAGGCCATCTCATACTGCTTGAGGCGGGTGGCGGTCTCCGGGTCGCCGACCTGCTGGTAGGTTAACTCGTTGAGCTCATTCAAGCCATCGAGCATCTTGCGACGGGTCTCGCGGCTGACGCCATCGGGGTCGCGGAGGTAGAGTACGGGATCGCCGGCGGAGCGGAAGGTGACGCCCGAGTGTTGCGTCGGCAAGAAGCCAGCCGACCAGAGACGGGCCGAGATGGCCTGCACGTTGGCGCCCGGGTTGGTGTGGCGGGCATGGAGGACGACGAATGCGGGGAGGTCTTCGTTCAGGCTGCCGAGTCCGTAGGAAAGCCAAGAACCCATCGACGCCTTACCCGGCACCATGTTGCCGGTGTACGAAAGCATATTGGCCGGCTCATGGTTGATGGCCTCCGTGTTCATTGTCTTGATGACGCAAATGTCGTCCGCCATCTTGGCGGTGTAGGGCAGGATATCTGAAATCCAGGTGCCGCCTTGCCCGTATTGTTTGAAGCCAATTGCCGATGGGGCGACAGGGAAACGGGCTTGTCCAGAGGTCATGCCCGTAATGCGTTGGCCATTGCGAATGGATGGAGGGAGGTCTTCGTTGAAGCGCTTCTCGAGCTCGGGCTTCGGGTCGAACATCTCGAACTGCGACGGCGCGCCAATCATCGAGAGGTAGATGCAGCGCTTCGCCTTGGCCGGGAAGTGCTGGGCGCCCGGCAGGCCGGCGGCTTGGGCTTGGCTGGCGAGGGACTTGCCTAGCAGCGACCCGAGGGCAATGCCCCCGAGGCCCATGGCGTTCTGGCGGAAGAACTGTCGACGGTTTTGGCGGAAGTTATGTTCGACGGGGTCAAAGGGATGCATGGCGGGATTATTTGTTAAGGGTTTCGTCACGGTTGAACATCTGCGAGCAGACGAGCGTCCAAGCCGCCACCTCATTGGGCGGTAGCTTGGGGTCGACGGTTTTTTCGCCGGCCTTCAGCAACTTGGCGGCCTCGGCAGGCTTGGCGGCATAGTCCGCACGGAAAGCGACAAGGGACTTAGCGAAGATCTGCTGTTCCTTGGCGGTGGCCGGTCGGGATAGGAGGAGAATGCTTAGCTGGTCGATACGGGCCGCATCCGTGGGGTGCTCCTTGAGGAGCTTTTCGGCGAGGACGCGGGAGGCTTCAACGAACTGGACGTCGTTGAGTAAGTTCAGCGATTGCAATGGGCTGTTGGACCGTTCGCGGCGCGTGCAGAAGACCTCACGGGAGGTCGCGTCGAAATTGAGCATCATGGGATGAGGGGCCGAACGCTTGAGGAACGTATACATCGAACGGCGGTAGAGTCCTTCGCCCTTATCCGGCGTGTAGAAGCGCGTGTTGCTCCCCGTCATCGCCACGTCGCTCCAAATATTCTCGGGCTGGTAAGGGCGGGTGGAGGGACCGCCGACCTTTTGAATCAAGAGGCCCGCGGTGGCGAGGGCGAGGTCCCGAACGATTTCGGCATCCACGCGGTAACGAGGCCCGCGCGAGAGCAGGCGGTTCTTCGGGTCTTTTTCGAGTTTCTGCGGGGTGGTCACGGACGACTGACGGTAGGTCTCGGACAGGACGATCGCGCGGACCATCGTACGCATGTCCCACTTCTGCGCCACGAACTCCGTGGCGAGCCAGTCGAGCAATTCGGGGTGAGAAGGTTTGTCGCCCATGATGCCGACGTTCTCGGTCGTCTCGGCCAGGCCCGTGCCCATGAATTGATACCAGAGACGGTTCATGGTGACCCGGGCCGTCATGGGGTTGCGGCCATCGACCAGCCAGCGGGCCAGGTCGAGTCGGTTTGCCGTCTTACCTTCGATTTTAAGGGGGGGCAGGACGCGGGGCGTACCCGCGTTGATGACCTCGGACGGTTGCGTGTAGTCGCCGCGAATCAGGAGCTTGGCGGTGGCGGGTGTCGCGTTCTCCTTCATGATGAGCGTCATGGCACCGCGGTTCTTAACCGCGTCGAGTTCGGCCGTGGTGGCCTTGATTTTGGCGACGACGGATTGGTCGGACTTATCGATGCGTCGGTCGTAGTAGCTGCGCAGCAGGGCAACGGATGCGGCCGGGGCCTTGGCGCCTTCCTTGCCGACGGCGGCGCGGAGTTCAGGTACCTTGCCTAAGGTGGCGACGTCCCCGGCTTCAACCAAGGCCGGGATGATGTTCGCCGAAGCGAGGACGATACTGGTCGCCCCGGCCTTACTGCGGGTGCCATAACGGAACGGTACCGTGGTGCGGATGGTCGCGTTGGCGGGGAGGGTATTGGTATCGACGATGTTCTGCTGCAGGTCGCCATCGATGTAGAACTTCACGCCGTCGGCCTTGCCCGAACCGTCGTAGGTTACGATGACTTCGACTTCCTTGTTCACCGGGATGACGCCGGCCGAGCGCACCTTGAGTGCCTGATCGGGCCAGGCCTGAATGATGTGCATGGCGGGGTTACCGTTCTCAATCCAGAAGTCCCAGCCACGATAGTTATTGGCCTCATCCATGCGTGCGAGCACGGCGCCGTTGACCGTCTTGGTCATCTTCAGGCGGACCTGTACGGCCCAGGCTTGGTTCTTTTCGAAATCACCGAGCGTCGCATGCTCGTAAGCGGAGGAGCCATCAAGCACGAACCCGCCTTGCTTTTTATTGTAAGCCGGCTTGCCGATTGCCTTGGCCGTCAGCGCCGGGCCGGTCGGCGTCTTAACCGTCAGGGGGGTTGCGGCGTCGAACTTCCAGCCTGCCGGAAGTTCCTTCGCGACGATGGAGCCCGGGTTGGCCTGAGCGCGCCACGTGGCGAATTCCTGGTCGGCCTTGGCCTTGCGGGCGGCGTCATCCTTCTTCAAGTTGGCGAGGACGGTGTCGAGTTCCGCTTGTTTGGCGCGGTCCTCGGGACGAGCGACCAGCATGGATGGCGGGTGGTTGGCGTTATTACCGTCGAGCGCCGACATCGAGGTATTCCGGAAGAACGCGGCCATGGCGTAGAATTCCTTTTGGCTGATCGGGTCAAACTTGTGGTCATGGCAGGCGGCACAACCGCTGGTTAGTCCCAACCAAACCGCGCCGAGGGTCTCGACCTGATCCTTGGCGTAATTCGTCATGACCTCTTCGGAGATGGCGCCGCCTTCGCCGGTCGTGGGCAAGCAACGGTTGTAGCCGGTGGCGACGAGCTGCTCGATGGTGGCATTGGGCAGGAGGTCGCCGCCGATTTGTTCAATGGTGAAACGGTCAAAAGGCATATTCGCCTTGAAGGCATTGATGACCCAGTCGCGGTAAGGGTAGATATTGCGAACGTTGTCGATGTGAATCCCGTGGGTGTCGGCGTAACGCACGGCATCCAGCCAGTGGCGGGCCATTTGCTCGGCGTGCTGATCCGTCTTGAGCAGACGCTCCGCGGCTTGGGCGTAGGCGTCGGGCGAAGGGTCCGCTAAGTAGGCGCGCAATTCTTCGGGGGTGGGCGGCAGGCCTGTGAGGTCGAGGTTGAGTCGGCGGAAGAGCCGTTCCTTCGCTTCGGGTCCGTTCGGCTTCAGGCCGTTCTGAGCGAGGGTGGCGACGATGAAGGCATCGACGGGTGTCTTCGCCCAACCCGTCTTGTCGGCGGGCGGAGTCGGACGCTGCGGCGGCAGGAAGGACCAGTGCTCTTCATACTTAGCACCTTCGTTGACCCAGCGACGAATGAGTTCGATCTCGGCCGGCTTCAGTTGCTTATGCGACTCAGGCGGCGGCATGACCTCATCCTGGTCTTTATTGAGGATGCGCTGAATGAGGGGAGACTTGTCGGCGGCACCCTTGAGGATGACCACGTCGCCGCTCTTGGCGGGCTGGAAAGCGAACTCAGCGCGGTCGAGGCGGAGCTTGGACTTACGCGAACTCGCGTCAGGCCCGTGGCAGTGGTAGCAATACTCGGAAAGGATGGGTTGGATATCGCGGTTAAACGAGACGCCTTCGGCGGCCGCGGCGGCCAGCGGAGCCAGCACGAGGAAAGAAAGTCGGAAGGACATGGGACTAGGGGTAAGACCAACCTAGGCCCTCGGGTGTTCCCTGCAACCCTGACCAATAAAAAACCCCTCTTACGAGGGGTCTTGGTGGGGGCCGCGCCGGATTCTTATTTAACCGGAGAATAGTCCGTCGGCACCAGGAACTCCGACTTCACGCCGTCCTTGATGGTCAGGGAGCCGCCGGCCTTCTTTTCCGAGGCTTCCTTGGCGGCGACCCAAGCGGGGTCGGCACGGAAGGCGTCGAAGCTGGCCTTGGCGGCCTCTTCGGACTTGTGGGTCAGGAGGTAGATCAGGGTGTTGCTGGCCACGAGCGCGGACTTGGCGCCTTTCTGGTCGGCCGCGAGGTTCCAGTAGCAGACGTTGGTCATGCCATGCTTCTCGAAGAGCTTGAGGGTGTGGTCGCGGAAGCGGGCATTGAGGTCAGGCAGGCGGCCGGCTTCGGTCGTGTAGGTGCGCAGTTCGAACACGCCTTGCCCGTAGGTCTTGGCCTGGGCGAGGGCAGAGTAGTCGGTTGCGGTCAGGAAGGCGGACTCCCCTTTGGTGAGCAGTCGACCGTTGGCCTCGGAGGCCTTCTGGGCTGCCTTCCAATCCGGGTCCGCCTGGAAAGCTTTCCACGAAGCGTCACGGGCCTCGAGGCTCGGGTAGGCTAGGAAGTAAATGAGTTTGTTCTCGGGGTTCTTCGTCGGGACGAAGTAGCCCAGGCTCGTCATGCCATGCTTGGCGAAGAGCTTCAGGGTGTGGTCACGGAAGCGGGCGTTGAGCGCGTCGAGCTTGCCTTCGGCGGCGTAGTAGACGCGCATCTCGAAGAGACGCGAGTCGGGTTCCGCCGCGACCGCCGAGGAGGCGAGTAGACCGAATGTGAGGAGGGAGAGCAGGGTTTTCATGTTATTTGAGGAAAGTGGCAAGGTTCTCGCGGGTCACCAGTTGGAACGGGATGAGGTTCTCCTTGGGGCACGGTTGCTTTCGGGCCAGCAGCAGGGCGGCATCGACCGAGCCCCGGCCTTGGCCCACGGCATCCTGGAAGACCGTCGCGTCCAGCCGGCCTTCCTTCACCGCGGTCAGGGCTTGGGCGATCGCGTCGATGCCGATGACGGTGACGTCTTTCTTGATGCCCGCGCGTTCGAGGGCGAGGAGCGCGCCCATGGCCATCTCGTCATTATGTGCGAAGACGGCTTGGAATTTACCTTTGTGGGCTTGAATCCAATTTTCGGTTAAGGCCATGGCCTTCGCCCGATCCCACGAGGCCGTCTGTTGGTCGATGAGTTTGAGGCCAGGGTATTTGGCGAAAACCTCGCGAGCGCCGGCTTCGCGTTGCAGTTGCGCCGACGTACCCATGATCCCGTGGATCATCAGGACGCCGCCTTGGCCGTTCAGTTTCTTGGCGATGGCCTCCATGGCGATCCGACCGGCTTCGAAGTCATTGGAGCCGATGTAGCTGTCGCCCGCCGACTTCGTGACCTGATTGACGAGGACGAGGGGAATCTTGGCGGCCTTGACGTAGTCGACGGCCGGGGTGCTGGCCTCGAGTTCACACGGGTTGAGGATGATGGCGTCCACTTTCTGGGCCACGAAGTTCTCGACTTGGCTGAACTGCTTTTGGACATCGGATTGGGCATCGACCATGACCAGCTTCACGCCCGGTTTCGTCTTGGCGTACTCGACGATGGCTTCGGAGAGTTTGGCGGTATACTCGGCGGAAAGGTCGCGCGAGGAGAACCCCAGAAGGATTTCGCCCTCCTTGCGTTCCGTCGGCTTTTTGCAGCCAGGCAAAAAGAAGCTAAAGACGGTCAGGGCGGCCAGCATCGAGCCGATGGCCAGGCGGGGGGTAGGGCGCATGCCTATGGATTACGAACGGGACTGACGGCGGTCGAGCCAAACCGCACCCACGATGATGACCCCTTTGATCACGGCCTGGTAGTAAGAAGAGACCCCTTGCAGGTCCAAGCCGTTGTTGATGATGCCGATGAGCAGGACGCCGAGGATGGTGCCGATGACGCTACCGACCCCGCCGGAGAGGCTGGTGCCGCCGATGACCACCGCGGCGATGGCGTCGAGTTCATAGGCCTGCCCGGCATTGGGCTGTCCGGTCGTGATGCGGGCGGCGAGGACCACCCCCGCCAAGCCGGTGAGCAAACCACAGGTGCCGTAGGCGAGGAGTTTGACCCGTGTCACGGAGACGCCCGCGGCCCGGGCCGCCTGTTCGTTGCCGCCGACCGCGTAAAGGTGACGCCCGAGTCGGAATCGTCCCAGAAAAATCCCGGAGAGTAGGGCGACCGTGGCGAAGCAAAGCACCGGAATCGGCAGAGGACCAAGGTCGCCGGCAAGGTCGGTCAAAGCCGGCATCATGTTCGCGACGGGTTTGCCGCCGCTGAGGATGAGCGCCAGACCTCGCGCCACGGTCATCATGCCCAACGTCACGATGAACGGGGCGATGCCGCCGCGGGTCACGAGCACCCCGTTGAGCAGGCCGCAGAGCGCGCCCGTAAGCAGACCCATGGACATGGGCACGAGGAGCGAGTATTCCCCGGGGTGGGCGAAGAGCGCGCAGACCACGCCGCTGAGGGCGACGACGGAGCCGAGGGAAAGGTCCACGCCGCCGGTCAGGAGGACGAACGTCACCCCGACCGCCAAGATGCCGTTGATGGACACTTGGCGGGCGACGTTGGTGAGGTTCGCCGCCGTCGCGAAACTATCCGTGGTGAGGGCCAGCAGGGCGGCGATGACGGCAAGGACCACGACGATGCCGAAGCGGTGGCGGAGGTTGCGGTCGAAGGCGGGGAAGTGGATCATCGGGGCATGGCGTGGCGGAGGATTTCCTCCTGGTTGGTCTGGCGTGGGTTGAGTTCGGCGGAGAGTTCCCCTTGCCGGAGGACAAGGATGCGGTGGGTCAAGGCGAGGATTTCGGGGAGTTCCGACGAGACCAGCAACACGGCGGTGCCCTGGGCGGAAAGGCGTCCGATGAGGGCGTAGATCTCGGCCTTGGCGCCGATGTCGATGCCGCGGGTGGGCTCGTCCAGGATCAGGACTTCCGGGGCGGCTAGCAAGGCCCGGGCGAGCAGGACCTTCTGCTGGTTGCCGCCGCTGAGTTGCTGGATCGCTTGGGCTGGCCCGCTGGACTTGATTGCAAAATCCGCCGCCGCCTGTCGGGTGACGGCCTTTTCGGCGGACGCATCGACGACCGCTCCGCGGCAGTAGTGGCGGAGCGCGGCCAAGGTCAGGTTGTGCTGGACGCTCATGGCGGGGATGATGCCGGAGCCCTTGCGGTCTTCGGTGAGCATCCCGATCCCGGCGGTTAAACCGTCAGCGGGAGAGGTCAGGGCGAGGGGTTTGCCCTGCAGGCAGATCGCGCCGGAGTCGGCGGGTTGCAGCCCGTAGATCGCGCTGACGACCTCGGTGCGGCCAGCGCCCATGAGTCCGGCCAGCCCGAGCACCTCACCGCGACGCAGCGTGAAGGAGATGTCGCGGTAGGCCGGCTCGCGGGTGAGCTGTGTGACCGTGAGGATGACTTTGCCAGGCGTCGTGGTGACCGGCGGGAAGACCTGCGCGAGCTCGCGGCCGACCATTTGCGTGATGAGGGATGCCGGTGTGAATTCGCCCGCGGCCTTCGTCGCGACGAGGTGGCCGTCGCGCAAGACCGAGATGCGGTCGGCCAGCCGGAAGACTTCATCCATCTTATGCGTCGTGTAGACCACGGTGACCCCGCGCTGTCGGAGGGTCGCGATGGCCTTGAATAAAGCGGACACCTCGTGGTCGGACAGCGCCGCCGTCGGCTCGTCCATCAAGATGACATCCGCCTGACGGGCCAAAGCCTTGGCAATCTCGACCACCTGCATCTGCGCCACGGAGAGGGTGCGCATTGGGCGACTGGTCTCGAGGTCCGTGCCGAGTTGCCGGAGCCACGTGGTGGCTTGCCGGTGTAGCTCCGCGTGGTCGACCCAGCCCAAGGCGTTCGCGGGTTCCATCCCGAGCATGAGGTTCTCCGCGACGGTGAGGTCGGGGATCGGCATCAGCTCCTGGTGCACCATCGCGATGCCTTGCGCGAGGGCGTCGTGCGGGTTGGCGAATTGCACCGACTGGCCTCGCCACTGGATTTCCCCGCCGTCCGGACGGTACAGGCCGGCGAGCAGCTTCATCAGGGTCGACTTGCCGGCGCCGTTTTCGCCCATCAACGCATGGACCTCGCCGGGGCGGAAGTCCAACGAAACGTCCAGCAGCACGGAGAGACCTCCGAAGGTCTTCGTCAGCTGGCAGGCACGGAGCATGGGGGTTTACTTCGCCGGCGGGACGATGGTCGGCACGTCGCCAGCTACTTCCTTCGGCCAAGCCGTCAAAGGGCGGATCTCCAAGCGACGATACTCGCACGCAGCGGCTTCGGATTGAATCTGGAGCTTACCGGCCTTGAGGGGGATGTCTTGGTCCGAGCCCTTTTCGCGGTAGCGCGAATTGAGGATGACGTTCACGGTCCGTCCGTTCAGGCGAAAGATCGCGTTGCCGTTGAGGGAGTAGACCTCAACGACGTTCCATTCGCCGGAGGGCTTTTCTGGGTAATCGGTACCGTGCCACACGCGTGACTTCATCATGCGTACGGGGGCCTTGGGGTCGTAGACGACCGTCTTGCCTTCATCGCGGGCAGGAACGTCGATGATTGCGCCAGCGATGGGCCACCAATCGCCGATGTCGCCTTCTTGGACCTGGCATTCTTGGCTGCGCATCCAGTTCTTGCCGCCCGCGCCGTGGTCGCCGACGCAGTAAATCAAGATCCCGTTGTCGCGGACCGCGTTGAGGCGGGGCTCCCACTTCTTCGTGCCCCAACGCTGCTGGGTGCGGAGGTGGAAGTTGTCGTAGGACTTCAGAGACGTCAGGCCGCCGAAGACTTGACCCGAGATGTGGAGGACTGGCTCTCCGTCGACGAGTTTCGCCGTGTAGACGTCGAGCGGGTCGCGGTTGAGGCCGAGGACAGGGTCCTCCTTGGCGGTGACACCACGCACGTAGCCAGGCACCTCGTAGGCGCGATGTGGCACCCCCAGCCACTTTTCCCATTGCGACAATTTCGCGTCGAGCAGGGGGGTGAACGCCGGCTCCTCGGCGCCCACCGCCAGCGAAGTCAGACAGCCGAGTAGCAAGAGAGAACGCATCAGCGTGAACTTAGCGGACGTCGCGCCAGAGCCACTTCAGCGCCTCGGGGAGGAGCATGCCGCCGTGACGGCCGTCGTGGGTGCCCTCACCGAGGACGAACTGGTGGTCGTAACCTTTGGCTTTCCAGGCGTCGGCCATCTTCTGGTTGGCCTCGGGCCAGACGCCGTACTCGTTCGTCAGGTCGTGGCTGCCATCCTGCGAGAAGATGCGGATATTCTTCTTGGGGGCGTCCAGCACCATCTGGGGGAATTGATTGCCGCCCACTTCCGCCCCTTTGGAGATGACCCCGCGGATGTTGGTGAAGCTGCCGATGGTCGTGAAGACCTTGCTGAATGAGTCGGGGCGCTGCCAGGCGACGTTGAAGGCGCAGATACCGCCGGACGAAGCACCACCGATCGCGCGCCGCAGCGGGTCTTTGGAGATCTTGTAGCCCTTGGACTCGGCGAGTGGGATCATCTCATCGATGAGGAAGGTCGGGTACTTGTCGGTGACGTTGTCGTACTCGTACGAACGGTTGGACTTGCCGAGGGGCTTGCCGTCCTTGCCCTTGCCATTCGGGTTGTTTTTGTCTGGGGCGAAGCCTGGGTTGATGAAGAGGGCGATCGTCACCGGCATCTTGCCTTCGGCGATCAGGTTGTCGAAGACGGTCGACACGCGCCAGTTACCCTTGGGCCCGATGTAGCCCATGCCATCTTGGAAGACCATGAGGCAGGCTTCCTTTTTGCCATCGTACTGGGCGGGGACGTAAAGGGCCCAATCCCGAGCATAGCCCGGGAAAGTCTTGGAATCATCCAAGCGGAACTTCGTGACGACGCCCTTGGGCACGTTGGCCTTCTCCTGGGAGTCAGGACCGAGGACATACTGGGCGTTCCAGTCCTTGGTCGGGGCGGCGTTGGCTTTCGGTGCGGGGGTTTGGGCGGTGGCCACGGAGGCCAGGCCGGCCAGCAGGCAGGGCAGGAGGGTGCGGAGGGAGCTCATGGGGTCCCGTCAATGAAGCAGAGCCCCCAAGGGTGACAAGCCCAAGTGCCTTACTTCGTGGGTTCTTGGCCGACTTTCCGCAGGTGCCATAGTTCTGGGAACCGCCAGTGCGTGAGGCCCATCACCCCAAAGGTCGCCAAGCCCCCAAAGACCACCGAATTGACGGTCCCCAGAAGCCGGGCTGCCAGTCCCGATTCGGCCATGCCTAGTTCATTCGAGCAGCCAATGAAGACCGCGGTGACGGCGGACACCCGACCCATCATCTCGGGGGGGACGCTGGTCTGCAGGATAGTTTGGCGGATGATGACGTTCACGGCGTCCGCCGCGCCGGCGAAGAGGAGGAAGATGAAGGCGAAGACGAAAGCCGCGTGGAGGCTGAGCCCGAGGGCGCCGGCCAAGCTGATCGAAAGCGCGAAGCCGATCGTACTTAGCCCGAAGATGGCGAATGAGCCGTAGAGCGAGCGTCCCGCGTGGTTCAGGGGCGGGCGGACGATGAGGTAGAGCGACATCAATACCGCCCCGACGGAAGAGGCCGCCCGGAGCATCCCAAAGCCGAAGGCTCCGACCTGAAGCAGGTCGGCGAAGATGGGGAGGAGCGCCACGGCTCCCCCGAGCAAGACTGCGAAGAGGTCCAGCGTGAAGGCCCCGAGCATGATACGCTGGCTCAGCATGAAATCGATGCCTTGTCGGAGGCTGATGAAGATCGGCTCGGGTCGACGGGACTGGAGAGTCTGGGTCGTCCGCAATGCCACCGTAAGGGCGAGCGACGCGGCGAAGCAGACGGTCATCGCCGCGTAGGGCACGTTCTCCGCGTGGGTAAGCCCGTACTTTTCGCCGAGCCAGACCATCAGTCCGGCCAGCCCGGGGCCGATGACGCAGGCGAGTTCGAAGAGCGTGTTCCGCCAACGGACCCCGCCGGGGATGAGTTCGCGCGGCAGGATCTCCGCGATGATCGCCTGGCGGGCGGTGGTCAAGAAACTGCGGGCGAGGCCGCCGAGGATGACCACCCCGTAGATGACGCTGAGCTGCGCCCAGCGAGCGGTCAGAAACTCCGGCAGGAAAAGGAACAGCCCCAGCGTCATCATCGCGATCAGGGCACCAATGGCGATGTGTCGGCGATTGTTGGTGTCGGCGACATGGCCGGCGAAGAGCACCGCGCTCACAAACGGGATCACCTCGGCGAGGCCGATCGCACCGAGGGCCAGGGCGGCATTGGCTCCTTCATCCTTGGTTAGTCGGAAGACCTGCCAAGCGATGGCCACGGTCTGAAGCTGGATGGCCAGCGTCCCGAGCACGATCGCTGCCAGGTAGAGGCGGAAAGACCGGGAAGCGACGGCGGAAGCGGGTGCCTGCGGGGCGATGGACATCCCGGCCACTACTGAAGACTGGGTCCCTTTTAGGCAACCACCGCTTTGACCACGTTGCCCGCGATATCGGTCAGGCGGTAGTAACGCCCTTGGAATTTAAAGGTCTGGCGCTCGTGGTCGACGCCGAGCAGGTGCTGCATCGTGGCGTGGAGGTCGTGCACGTGGACGGGATCCTTGACGATGTTGTAGCCGAATTCGTCGGTCTGGCCGTAGGCCTGCCCGCCCTTCACGCCGCCGCCGGCCATCCAAAGGCTGAAGCAACGCGGGTGGTGATCGCGGCCGTAGTTGTCCTTGGTAATCTTACCTTGGCTATAGGCGGTGCGACCAAACTCTCCGCCGGAGATCACGAGCGTGTCCTCGAGGAGGCCCCGTTGCTTCAGGTCCTTGATAAGAGCCGCGGAGGCTTGGTCGGTCTGCTTGCACTGGCGCGTGATACCGCCAGGCAGGCCGCCATGCTGGTCCCAGCCCTGGTGGAAGAGTTGGACGAAGCGGACGCCTTTTTCAATCAGTCGGCGGGCTTGGAGACAATTGGCAGCGAAGGAGCCAGGGGTCTTGACGCTGTCACCGTACATGGCGAGCGTTGCCGCCGATTCTTTTGAGAAGTCGGCAACTTCGGGCACGCTCGTCTGCATGCGGTAAGCCATCTCGGCTTGGGCAAGACGAGCATCAACTTCGGGGTCGAGTTCGGTGGCACGTTGGTCGGCATTTAACTTACCGAGGGTGTCGAGCATGCCGCGTCGGGCGTGCGGAGAAACGCCTTCGGGGTTCGTTAAATAAAGTACGGGTTCCTTGCCGGCCTTGAACTGGACGCCTTGGTGTTCCGAGGGTAGGAAGCCCGCGCCCCAGAGGCGGGAGTAGAGTGGCTGGTCCTTGCTCGCATCCTGCGAGACCATGACGATGAACGCCGGCAGGTTTTCGTTCATGCTACCGAGACCGTAGGAAGCCCAAGCGCCCATGGAAGGTCGACCCGCGACTTGGTTACCCGAGCAGAAGAACGTGATGGCCGGGTCGTGGTTAATTGCCTCCGTGTGCATCGAGCGGATGACACAGAGGTCGTCGGCCATTTCGCCGGTGTGGGTGAGGAGGTCGCTGTATTCGATGCCTGACTTCCCATACTTCTTAAAGTTAGTGAAGGAACCGGCGAGCGGGAGCGTCGCCTGGTAGCCACTCATGCCCGTGAGCCGTTGACCTTGGCGGACCGAATCCGGCAGCGGCTGCATATGACGTTCGCGCAGCAGCGGCTTGGGATCGAGGGTCTCAAGCTGCGAAGGGCCGCCAGCTTGGAAGAGGTAGATCACCCGCTTGGCCTTGGCTGGAAAGTGCATGCCCTTGGGGAGTGGCGCCGCGTGGGCGTCTCCGATGATGCCACGCATGGCAAGGGCACCGAGGCCGAGGGCCGAT